>JACCDG012046186.1_pt1 | contig 71879 bp, 70 predicted proteins | sample 7442471 | NCBI WGS metagenome assembly JACCDG01 (sample SAMN15323444, study PRJNA562643) | freshwater metagenome | isolation source: river surface water | place: USA:Blue River Watershed | collected 2017-08-17 | reverse complement strand
TAAACAGCACTTTAATTTGTTCTTGAAAGAGTGTGAGTGGCGGTTTAATATTGGTTCACCTAAACTTCTTCTAATCGATCTGAAAAAGTTGCTAAAAGAATTTTATTAGGTGTCAGCCCCTAAACTTTTGATAGACTCAATAGCAAGTTTCACCTATAATAGCACCAATCTACATAATCGGATAAAACCTGCTAAACATGCAAGAAAAAACACTATCTCCATACATATCCTTTATTGCCATACCATTGATTACAGCTGTATGCGTAATATTGTTGTGCAGTGCTGTATTCGCTATTAAAAAAACCTATTTTTCGAAAAAGATAAAAACTTACATCACTGAAATCTTACGAGATGAAATTGTATTTAACAGCAAAGCAGAGGTATTGGTTGACATGTTAAAAGTATCCTCGGCTTACGATAGCAAAGGAGCAATCATCCTATCAAGAGTAGGGCGGGCAAATGACGGTGGCTATATTACCTCTGACAAGGCCTTAAAAACAGCAGATGTATTGCTAGGATATGGCATCGCGACTGATCAATCGTTCGAAGAAGAGTTTTCTTCCAAATATAACAAAAGATCCTATGGCTTCGATTGTGGCTTAAGCGGCGTTTCTAGCACCAGCAAACTCTTTACGTTTGTAAATGAATGCATTGGAACAGACAAATTTCTATATACTCGCAATTCATCTTCTCAAAAAATAACATCCTTTTCTACTCAATTAAAAAACTTAAACTTAACTGATAAAAAAATATTCATCAAAATGGATATTGAAGGAGCCGAATATGAGGCGTTCGATGACATACATAAGCACCATGCGAACATAACTGGCATCGTTTTAGAGCTTCATGTCTACAACACAGAAATTCTTGATAAAGCAATTACTTTACTGAGAGAATTGGATAAAAACTTTGTGTTGATACATGTACATGGCAATAATGCTGCCAGCAAATTCTCGTTCATGACCAACAATTCTAGTGGCCGTATACCCAAGGTAGTTGAGTTAAGCTATATCCACAAATCCCTGGTAACAACTTATAAATTATCGAGCGACCAAAAACACCCAACTGAACTTGACATGCCGAACCTTGCTGATAAAGAAGATATGAAATTCGAAATCTGGTGATATTAAAATATTCGGGATCAAATATACTTTAACCAATTCTTACTAACTTATTTCCAAACAATCTCTCCACCTTACCTGCCAACTCAAGCTCAATTATAAGCAGATTTAAAATCGGCATAGGAATCCCTAAGGTTGCAATTATCTCATCAACTGATGTCGGAGTATAGTTCAGCGCCTCAACCAAGTCCCTTCTATATTCTTTTAATTCCTCATCTTTTGGCATCTTAAACGTCGGCGAATTAAAATTACTAGCAACATCTGAAAGCAATGAGACAGATTTAGGAGGATTTTCTAAGTAATCCAAAATATCCTTTGATGATTGAAATAAAGCTGCGCCCCTTCTAATTAATCCATTTGTTCCAGCCGACCTCTCATCCAACGGCGATCCTGGAACTGCGAAGATTTTCCTGTTCTGCAGCTTAGCGTAATTTGCTGTTATAAGTGAACCAGAGTTCTCTGCCGCTTCCACAACTAGCACAACTTGTGATAATCCTGATATTATTCGATTTCTTTGCGGAAAATGCTTGGCTAAAGGCGCCATTCCTATAGGGAGCTCTGCTATCATCAATCCTTTTTCAGATATCTCGTCATATAATTTGTGGTTTTCTTTTGGGTAAATATGATCAATACCTCCCGCAATAACGGCTATAGTTTGCTCTGTCTTCGCACCTTTATGTGCAGCTGTGTCAATGCCTTTAGCCAAACCTGAAACCACCACTATTTCTTTTTCCGATAATTCTCCAGCAATTTTCTTTGCGAAATTACACCCATTTATTGAAGCATTCCTCGCGCCAACGATAGCAATACTCTTGGCATTTAATAAATTTATATTTCCCTTAACAGTAATTGCTGCAGGATAATCCTCTGTCTCAGATAACGATTTAGAGTATTCAGAATCACACGATAAAACTATTTTCGCATTGATCTTGTCTACTTTTTCAAACTCAGCCTCTATCTCACCTAGCTGCGGCACAATTATTTCCCTAACAGCCCCACCTCTTATTGCTAGCTCATTTATCTTCTCTAGAGCATTCGTGGCTGTACCATATATATTGATTAGATTTATAAATGTCTTAGCTCCAACATTTTGACTCCTGTATAATCGAAGCCAACTCACTCTTTCAGCATGCGGAACTATATTTTTTTGAAACATAAATACTAATCATTGCAGTTATTAGTACCAATTGATAATATAGTCTTTCACAAAGCACAATTTACTTTTTCCTATGCAAGCTAGCTTTTTTTCAGAAGAAGAAACAGGGCCAAAAGAATATCAAGTTCTGGCCAGAAAATATAGACCACATACTTTCCAAGACATGATTGGACAGGATGTCTTAATTAGGACTCTTACCAATGCCATAAACTCTGAGCGGATCGCCCATGCTTTTATTCTGACGGGCATCAGAGGAGTTGGCAAAACTACAACAGCGCGCATTATCGCTAAGGCCCTTAATTGTATTGGCACAGATGGCAATGGTAAGGCAACACCTTCACCTTGTGGAGTTTGCACGCACTGCAAAGCTATCTCCGAAGGACGTTCTCAAGATGTACTTGAGATGGATGCTGCGAGTCATACTGGAGTTGGAGACATCAGAGAAATAATTGAGAATTCTAGATACAGACCTGTTTCAACACGTTATAAAGTCTACATAATCGATGAAGTGCATATGCTCTCAAATAGTGCTTTTAACGCCCTCTTGAAAACCTTAGAAGAACCACCTGCTCACGTAAAATTTATTTTTGCTACAACAGAAATTAGAAAGATACCAATTACAATTCTATCTCGTTGTCAGCGTTTTGACTTAAAACGCGTTGACATCTCTACGCTCTACAAACACTTCACTGGAGTAGTTAAAAAAGAAGGATATGAAGCCGAAGAAAATGCGATAAAACTGATAGCTAATGTTTCTGGCGGATCAGTTAGAGATGGACTATCCATTCTGGATCAAGCACTCTCTTTGTCACAAGGCAAGCTTATAGAGGCGACTGTAAGAGAAATGTTAGGGCTTGCTGATGTCGAACATATTTATGATCTTTATGAACATGTACTAAAAGGGGAAATAAAGCACGCGTTAGATTTAGCGACAGAATTATTTGCTAAAGGTGCTGATCCAGTTCTCATCATGCAAGATCTACTTAAAATAAACCACACTATTGCGAAACTTAAAAATGCAGAAAGCGAAATTGAGCTTGCAGAACTAGAACTAAAACGAAGCAAAGATTTAGCTGAGCAACTAGAAATACCTTATATTGCGCGCTCATGGCAGATGATGCTGAAAAGTCTAGAAGAAATGAAGGGTGCCTACGACCCATTCGCCTGCTTTGAAATGGCGCTAGTGAGACTTGCCTACGCTGCAAACTTACCTAGTCCTGAGGAGATAATAAATAACATACAGAATGAGCCCATTCCTATGAAACAAGCTAGTAATAGCAATGTTCCATCTCTAAAAGCGGGGGTGCCCAGGCGAACCGAAGAACAAAACGCGGCAAACCAGCCTACTTTGACTTTTAGCGACATACTAAAATTACTTCATGATTCCGACGAGATGATATTAGTACACCAACTTAAAAATGATGTACAATTCGTAAAATTAGAAGGTTTTAATATGCATCTAAAATTATTGAATACTAGCAATAAAACTCTCTTATCTACCCTCACTGCAACTCTAAGTAAAATTACAAGTAATAAATGGAATATCGTGTCGTCTTCTGAACGCGGCCAAGAAACTGTAGCAAGTCTTGAGAAACAGGCTGAAGATTCTGAAAAACAAAAAATATCTCAACATCCCGCCGTTCAGGAGATGCTAAATGCCTTTACAGATATGGAAATTCTTGATATCAAGACTAATAAAATAGCGTAGGAAAAATATGAATATTCAACAAGCAATGAAGCAGGCGCAAGCACTCCAGTCAAAGATGGCTGAGATGCAAAAAAAATTAGAAGCAGAAGTCGTCGAAGGCAAAGCTGGAGGTGGTTTAGTAAAAATTTCATCAACTTGTAAGGGAGATGTTAAGGACATACTAATTGACGAAAGCTTAATGAAGGTTGAAGAAAGAGAAGTTCTACAGGATCTAATAATAGCAGCCTTTAATAACGCAAAAGAATCAGCAGATGCGAAAATGGCTGAAGAAATGAAAAAGATTACAGGATCTCTGGGCTTACCACCTGGAATGCTTAATTTCCCATTCTAACAGCGTGTTCAAGCGTATTCTAAAAAGTCGAGCATTTGTAATATTGGCAGTTGCCATAATAAAAGTTTATGTCCAAATTCTTTTTTGGACTTGTAGAGTTTCGGTTCGCATCGCTCCTGAATCTAAAAAAATTATAGATCAAAAACAATTGTGCTTTTTAAGTTACTGGCATAGCAGAATTTTACTGTTTCCAAAATATATGACCACTCTTGGCAAATTTTCAGCCGTAATTTCTGCTCATGGTGATGGAGAGTTTCTTTCGCATGCCATAGCATCATATGGGCATAAAACCATTAGAGGTTCTTCAAGGAAACAAAGTACTAATGCTATGCGTGGTATCATTTCTACACTGCGCTCTGGGATAAGTGTCGCAATCACGCCAGATGGGCCTAGAGGACCAAGATTTAAAATCAAAGGGAATATCACTACACTTGCAGCCAAATTCAAAACTCCAATAATCCCCATTTGCTATTCCACTTCAAATGCCACAATATTAAATAGCTGGGATCGATTTATAATTCCTATGCCATTTTCTAGCGTTCAAATTGAAATTGGCAACCCAATTTATTTTAATGAATCAGATGACTCTTTGCTGGAGATGAGAATGATGGAGCAGGTCACTGCTTTAGATAAAGAATTGAATTTAACAGTGGATTACTAATGTTTTGGTATAAGATTTATTATCATCTAACTAAGCTCTTGTCTTTTGTCGTAAAATGGCACATAGAAAGCAGGCTAAAATTAGGAAAAGAAGACCCTGTTCGATATATAGAAAAATTTGGAGTTGCCTCCAAGCCACGACCAGCTGGTAAAACCTTATGGTTTCATGCTGCAAGTGTAGGTGAATTAAACTCTATTCTACCACTCATAAATGAACTTATCCCCCTACATAAAAAGGCTACATTTTTAGTTACTACTGGCACACTTACTTCGGCAAAGATTTTAGAAAAAACTGGCCTGGAAAGAACTATTCACCAATTTCTACCAATAGACACACCTCAAGCAGTGGAGTCTTTTTTAAAACACTGGAAACCAGACCTAGCTATTTTTGTCGAATCTGAAATATGGCCGAACTTATTAGTACAAACATCTAAAAACACCCAAACAATGCTTCTCAATGCGCGCCTCTCTGATAAATCCTTTAGACTATGGAGAAAGATAGAAAAGCTTGCAAAATTCTTATTAAATAGATTTGATAAAATTTATCCCAGCACCAAAAGTGATATGGAAAAAATCGCGTATTTTATATCAGATAAAAAAATTACCTACATTGGCAATCTAAAGTATGCGTCACCTAAACCAATGTGTGATGAAATCGAGTTAAAAAAACTACAGAAGATGGTTGGCAATCGTACCATCTGGTTAGCAGCCAGCACTCATAGAGGCGAAGAAGAGGAAATTATTAAAACGCACAAATCGCTGTCGTCCAAATATAAGGATTTATTAACTATAATTTTGCCACGCCACCCGAATAGAGGAACGGAAGTTTTAAACACTTGCAATTCATTCAAAATACCTACTATTTTACGCTCTACAGAAAAACCAATATCGGATAAGTCAGGAATTTATATAGTAGATTCCATTGGAGAAATAGGAACATTTTATACACTATCAAACATAGTGTTTGTCGGTGGGTCTTTAATAAATCACGGTGGGCAAAATATACTGGAACCTGCTCGCTCTAATTGTGCAATACTAACTGGCATTCATACATTCAACTTCAAAGAGATCGTTGCGAAATTTGTGAACGCAAAGGCTATCCAAATTGTCCAATCACAAGTAGAGCTTGAGCGAACAGTTGCTGAATTACTAGCTGATAAAAAATTAGTTAAAAAATTATCTTCAGAGGCTTTAATTGTTGCAAATGAAGTGAATTCCATTTTAGATGAAACAGTAAAATCTATTAGCAAAGCGATTAAAGATGCTTGAGCAAAGAATTAGAAAATTTTGGAAGCGCGTAACTATACTCAATTATTTACTATTACCATTTGCGATGGTTTATTACCTATCGTTTCGTATAAAAGCATTTTTCTCTTTTCCAAAGAAAGTTGATGCCAAAGTAATATGTGTTGGCAATATTACTGTTGGGGGCGCAGGCAAGACCCCTTTTTGTATAGCACTTGGAAAAAAATATATGAGAAAAGGTGAGGCTATCGCTTTTCTGTCTAGAGGTTATAGGGGATCCTTAAGCACCCCACACAGAGCCTATAAAGTATCCCAAAAACATACATATAAAGAAGTGGGGGATGAGCCAATTTTACTTTCGCAAGTCGCACCAACATATATTTGCCCAGATAGATATAAAAGTGCACAACTCGCTATTTCAGAAGGAGCGAAGATTTTAATAATGGACGATGGGTTGCAAAATTTCTCTCTGGTGCAAGACGAAAAAATTCTAGTCATAGATGCTGCTTACGGACTAGGCAACGAAATGATGCTACCTGCAGGACCACTTCGCGAAACGCTATACAATGCCATGAAGAGAGTGACAAAGTTTTACGTAATTGGTGACAAAATTCCAAGTAGCCTAAAAGCTCTTCAGCCAACGCTGTGTACTTTAGCTGTAGAAAACCCTAAAAGATATATGAGCAAGAAATATATTAGTATGTGTGGGATCGCAAACCCTTTTAAATTCCTTCAGACTCTCAAATCCATTGAGGCAAAAATTCTCAAAAGCTACATATTTCCCGACCATTTTTCGTACGACAAAGAGTCATTAGAAGAGGTGATTAACCATGCTAAAAGATTAAGGTGCAAGGTCATAACAACTAGCAAAGATTACATCAAAATCCCTCAAAACCTACGGCAACACTTCGAAGTTTTGAGCATTTCTATCAAAACGTAATTTTCTCCACCTCTCCACCTCTTCTTGGGACAGCACAATGAAGCAACCAGCTGAAGAAAAATTTACTAAATACAAAACTAAGCAGCTTCAGCGGTTGCATCGATGAGTTTCGCTCTTTCTAAAAGCTCTCTAACTTTTTTACCAGCAAGATCAAGTGCGATACTTTCTGCGGCGGCATACTCGTGTGTAAATCTATCTAATGCAGATTCGTAAATCATTCTTTCTGAGTAAGAGCGATTTGGATCGTCAACGTTTCGATGTAGATCCCTTAAAACTTCTGATATAGCAACAACGCTCCCTGAATTGATTTTCATCTCATACTCTTGAGCGCGCTTGCTCCACATTCCGCGAGCAACTTTCGCCTTACCTTTTAAAGTAGCGATTGCTTTTTTGAATTCAGCAGAGGTTGACAGCTGTCTAAGACCTGCTTTATCCGCCCTATTTTTAGGAACTCTGAGTATCATTTTATCTTTATCAAAGGAGATGACATATAATTTCATCTCATGTCCTGCTATAACCTGAACCTCTTCTCCTGTAATCCTGCCAACACCATGAGAGGGATAAACCACTGTATCTCCTACTCTAAAACCCTTTTCTTTTTCCTTAGATACTGCCTTTGCTTTCATGGATGACGCTCCTAATCAATAAATTCAAAATCACTCAAAGTAGATTGTACCACAGAATGACAGAAAAATGAACACTAAATGTGAAGTGGATGATATATCAAAAATAAAGGATGGTGCCGGATGTCTGAATCGAACAGACGACCTACCGCTTACAAGGCGGTTGCTCTACCTCTGAGCTAAACCGGCATATTATGGTGAGGAACAACCTAACACATCACAATATAATTTACCAGCGTTATTTGAAGACAAAAGTACACTTTTTCTCTCGTTCTAATTGACATAGGGTCTTTTACAGGTTAGATTTCACGGACACTTACATCTGCGCCCATAGCTCAACTGGATAGAGTGTATGACTACGGATCATAAGGTTGAGGGTTCGACTCCTTCTGGGCGCGCCATTTTATTAAAGGGAACTCAGGTATGAGAAAGCTTTTTTACATCTTTAGTCTTATTTGCATATTTTTAGTTGTGAATTTTGTCATGTGGTTTGTACACACGAGAACCATACATAACTCAATTTCCGTCTTAAGAAAACAACTTGCCCTCTATAAAGTTGACCTACTATACGAGGATCTCTATTTCAGTAATTTTAAGTCGTGGAGTGTCGCTGGCGTTGCTAGCAAAGTTAAGCTTCGTGTCAACAGTAAGAATCCTCATATTCTTGTTTTTGATAGAATTAATATAACCAGCAACCCATTTAAAGAACATGTTGAATTACAAGCCGAAGGAAATGTTCAATACATCCATAGAGACAATGGAGTAGAAAATATATATGACGTCAAATTTCACAATGGCTCTCCAAGCATAGAGGTTTTCTTCTTAACCTCACTGGATACATTTTCTGATTCTCTCGACCTACAAAGTGATGAAACTCCCCCAGCGCTGCGCAACATAAAAAGTATAAAATATTACGACAGTGGGTTTGATCTCTTAGATGTTTCTAAGAATGCCCAATATGCCACTTTCGAAGGCAATAAATTTACTCTTAACAGCCATTTCACGAACTCATCCAGAAAATATGACATAGTAATGGATGCGACAAATTTAAGGTTTGATCCAAATTATCCTTCAACTCAGAAAGATGCAAAAATAGATAAAATCAATATCGATTCAGGGCAAAGCAGCCTACATTTTGATGTCTCTCTTTTGCTTCAACCTAGCGAGCATCAGCTAGAACTAATACAAAAATTAAAGGAAAAAGATAAAGATGCTGAGATGAAGAAAGTTCTCGACAGCTTCTTATTAACCATCAATGACATTCATATATCTACAGATCTAATAACGACAACAGTAAAAGGAACCCTGGATAAACAACCCAGCTCTGGAATACTCCCGTACATTAATATCAATTTGGGGATAACAAATTATGACCAATGTGCTGATATATACTTCACATCATTGAACTATTCTATCTCAAAAATGCTTGAGGAACAACCTCTGCTCCCTCTAAAACTTATCTCAGCAGATCAGGTTACTAAATTCAAAAAATTCTTGAGCCAATTCTCTACAAATGGCAAAGATATGAGCTTACAGATTGTGAAAACAAAGGATTCTGATCTAACTATTTCCGGCAGGAACATAAGCGATATAATAAGCGAAATTCAAGCAACTTTTTTTGCGAATTTCAATTCCGCACCATTAATAAAAGCTCCCCAAGGCACTCTACAAGATAGAATGTCTAAAGTTGCAAAATAGATGAGGTCTACATGATAATAGATATCAATTCCGCATTATTACTTGCGGTATTACTTCTTGTCTTGGTTTTAATTAGTAGAGTACAGCATCTCAAAACAAAATTAGACCCTGCTGACACAAGAAAAGAAATTTATGCCGATCTCAAAAGTTTTAAAGAGGAGATTTTATCTGTAATTAGTGCATTATCTAAATCTCAAAGCGATGCACAAAAAAATTCTTTAGATACTTTTTCCAACCAATTACAAAATTTAACCTCACTTAATGAAATAAAATTAGAGTCTATTCGCAAGTCAGTTGAAGAAGGGCTTTATAGGTTGCAAACAGACAATAACGACAAACTAGACAAGATGCGGGCTACTGTAGAAGAAAAGCTGCACGAAACTTTAGAATCAAGACTCAGCAGCTCTTTCAAGATTGTCAGTGAAAGACTTGAGCAAGTACATAAGGGCTTGGGAGAGATGCAGACTCTAGCTACAGGAGTTGGGGATCTCAAAAAAGTCCTAACTAATGTCAAAACTAGAGGCACATGGGGAGAAGTCCAGCTGCACTCTTTAATTGATCAGGTATTAACTAACCAACAATACCAAGAAAATGTAGCCGTAAATCCAAATAGCAACGACAGAGTAGAATTTGCCATTAAGATCCCAAGCAAAGATGAAACAAACTCACATATTTGGTTACCAATTGATGCTAAGTTTCCAATCGAAGATTATCAAAGACTACTAGAAGCATTTGATAATGCTGACCTAACACAAATTGAGGTTCAGTCAAAAAATCTTGAAACTTCACTTAAAAAAAATGCAAAAACCATTGCTGAAAAATATATATGCCAGCCTCACACCACTGATTTTGCAATAATGTACCTTCCTATTGAAGGACTTTATGCAGAAGCACTAAAACGACCTGGACTGATTGAAGCTTTACAACGTGACTACAGAATTGTTATAACCAGCCCCACTACTCTTCTGGCTATCATGAACAGCTTACAGATGGGCTTTAGAACTATGGCTATCGAAAAACGATCTGGCGAAGTATGGAAAGTTCTCGGAACAGTTAAATCAGAATTTGTGAAATTTGCTGATATTTTAAATAAAACCAAAGTCAAACTTGATCAAGCTAGCAAAGTTATTGGCGATGCTGAAACACGCACTAGAGTTATTCAAAGACATTTAAAAAACGTTGAGTCAACAGCACCTCTTCCAGCTAATGATTTTGATGAGCCTATCTCTTTACAATCTTCGAACGAGTAGTTTATCCAAGTGAAGGGTATGTAAAGAAGAAGAAGTGTATAAAGTTCACCATAAAATGCAGTATTATACTAGCTTCAACCCGCTTTGTTTTATAAAAAACATAGCTAAAAAACAAACTTCCAACGAATACTGCTACCAAGAAATTTGTTGGCTGAGGCGCTTGATAGAAAGTAAAAGCCGTACTAGAAACTAAAATTGCAATAAGCGGGGCATACTTATATGTACTTAATATATTTTGAATCCCGCCTTGCAAAAAATATCGAAAGATTGTTTCCTCTGCAAAACAATGTACCAACACACTAATTATCATCCAGGTCACCCATATATCTGGCAATTTCGGATCAAAATTCACAACTTTTAATAATAAACCCGCTGCCGCGATAATAGATATACATAAAATACTTGCAGGCATCATCAAAGATAGCATATGTACTATTTGCACTCTCCTTCTAAGAGGAGTAAAGCCAAAAACCATGATTCCTACTCCTGCTATTACTTTATCCAAATTTAGGTAAAGGGAAAATTTTTCTGCGTCTGGGCTTAGAACTTCACCATAAGTTATCTGCCAGCTAATGAATCCCCCTATCCAATGACTCGCTAATAACCATGCTATTGAAAAAATCATTATTGCTAAAACCGCGCGAGTAAAGTGTCCAAGTTGTCTTTGATAAAAAAGATAATTTGCCAAAAAAAATGTTACTACTATGAATAAGGCTCTAACACTAATGACATGTGTAATTACCGCAATCGCAACACTAATTATGATAGCAATTAAGGCAAAACGTTTCTTCTCAAACAGCCATAACGCACATACAGAAAATAGAGAGAAGAAGTGCGAGAAAAATGAAATGGAAAACATCTATCAAATTCTTTTATTTACTTTTCAAGGATAGATAAATTATCATCTGGTTTGCAAGATATATTTATACTCTCACGCGGGGCATTATGAAAATTACTGTATTTGGCTATACACTTAACTTTGGGAACAATTCAACCCCATCTAACCCGCCAAATTCGACAAAAACAAGAAAATCAATTGGTACAATAGCACAAGAATCTTTATTTGCGGGAATTACAAGGGCTGCTTCTGCAGTACCAATTCACCCATTTGAAGTTATGAAATTACGACTCCAGACCCGCGCCCCCGTTAACTCCTATTCTCTTCCATGGTTGATTGCTGATTTAAGACAGAATGGGCCACGCTTATTAACTAGAGGAATGATACCAGGCGCAACCCTAGTGGGATTAAAAGGTGCTTATAAATACCCCATGTTTGTATATGGACCAGAACGTCTAGCTGAAATGTGCGGAGACCCAGATTTATTTGAGAAACATCCTATTTTATTTCAAGTTGGCATGACTCCATTTATTGTAGGTGTGGATACACTTTTTCAAGGACCTCTTAGAAGGCTTAGAAATGTTCTAGCAACAAGTGATTCAAAACAGCGCCTCTTAACTACGACCCAAAAACTTGCTGAAAACCCTAGTAGCTTTTGGAGAGGATCATATACTGCAGCTACTAAACAAGCTTTTGGAGTAGGCACAACGCTATTTGTAGATGCATTAGTTCGGACTGAATTTCAGAAGAGGGGTATGGACACTTCTCATAAAAACCCTCAATTCTTTTGGGCATGCATGGCTTCAGGTGGTTTCTTATGTCTAATCAATACGCCACTTGATGTAGTTGCAAGTAAAACCAGTGGGGCTAACCCTATACCTACAACCGGATTTCTTTCATCCTGTACTCATATATATAATAAGTGCGGAGGAATATGGGCCTTTACTAAGGGAGCTGAAGCTAGAATGATAATTTATATGGCAACTGCTACCTTAACCAGTATGTTAATTTCTTTAGGTAGAGGTAACTCCCAAAAAGAGTCGCATAAAAGATAATCATGACAGAATTAATGAGATAAGATATTTCGCACCAATCACATTTTTTGTCTGCAAGATTGAGGAGTAGTAGCTGACAATTTTTTCTGGGAATTCCTCTATGCTTAACTTCTCACACTTCAACATCTCTCCTATTGCCATGACTAAAAGTTTGATTGCTTCGAAGTGATTTTCGGGCAAACATGATACTCCATACATTTGATTGAAAAAATCTTCATCAAATTTGTAAAAAAGATTTTCAGCAAGGTTCTTGAAAGGAAGATCGCTAATTTTAGATAATGAATATATAAAGGAGAATAAGTCTCCTTTGCATAGAAACCTTATTAGAAGCGGGGGGCTCAATAAATTCTTATTATATAAGTTATCGATCCTACCTTTAATTTCCTGAGCTTCTCCAGAAGAAAATATATCCCTATCTTTTGTATTCACCACATTCAATCGACAGAATGGAATTTTATTAAATTGATCCAGTCCATAAGTGTTTACCAAAATCTTTCTTAATGTTATATCTACACTTTCTAGAATCTCTTTAACCATTGCTGGACTCAAGTCGTCCCTATTATTCACCAAATTCATCACTTCTTTGTTATGTTGGTACTTAGCAATAATCTTTTTATATGAAGCAACGCTGATTTCAGCAGAAGTATTTCTTAGCATGTTGATTATAGCTTCTGGTATATTTTTTTCGGTTACTTGGCTTGTAATCGCACCATCGATACCCTTTCTCTTCGCAATAATTTTGTATACTTCTATATCAGTTCTATGTTCCAAAATTTCTATAAAATCTAAGTTTGATAGAACTGGACTATGCAAAATCATTTTCCTAGCGACCTTTATGTCTAAGCGAGCTATTCTCTTTGCAATGTTTATTGGAAGAGTTTGCAAATAACACAACTTTCGTGCCAACACGTAATTTATTTCTTGATCATTTCTTTCTATCAGCTCTTCAATTATCTTAAAAATCTTTTGCTTTTCTTGAGGTGTAAACCCATTAACCAATATAAAACACAAGAAGTGAGCCAACTTATTGGAATCAAGAACATCAGGAAATTTACTGAAGTCTAATTTGAATTCTGGGCTTTTTGTTACCAAATCGAAATTTAGCATACTAACCAACACTAATACGTCTCACTACAAGCTTACAATTTTGAAATTGAAGACGCCATCGAATAAAATATTTTTGAAGCTTCATGCTTTGAATCACAATAAACAATTGGCTTCCCCATGTCTGAACAAATTGCTATATCTTCATATATAGGCAATTTAGCCAAAACTTCTTTATCGAATTCCTTCGCTAATTTTTCTGCCCCACCCTTACCAAAAATACTTTGTCCTGTACCAGCGTAATAACTCATATTCTCTATTACACCTAGGATTGGCACATCTAGTTTTTGATACATAGCCATGGACTTTCTAGCATCCTTTACTGACAATTCTTGCGGTAGAGTGACTATAACCACTCCATCAAGTTTGTAATTCTCAGCCAAACTCAAGTGCACGTCACCCGTGCCTGGTGGACTGTCTACTATTAGGTAATCTAGTGACTTTCCATCAGAAGTCCATTTAGTGGTTCTCAGGAGCTGATAGAGCATTTTAGTCGTCATTGGACCACGCCAAATCAAAGGATCTTTTTCATCTACCAAGAACCCTATCGACATAGCTTTCAAACCATATCTTAAAATTGGTATCATGCTGCCATCTTCAATAATCGGCTTAGTGTTAGTCCCTAATAATGTAGGTAGAGAAGGGCCATATATATCAATATCTGCTATACCAACTTTATGACCTAGTGAGGCCAACGATAGCGCCAAGTTCACTGCAACAGTCGACTTCCCTACCCCTCCTTTGCCAGATGCAACAAGTATAATTTTCTTCACACCATCTATAGGTTGTTTTTTACTTGGAGTCATCTGCTGGGCTGGAGATGTAAGAGAGATGCTTATTTTATCTATACCAGTTTTTTTTCTCAACTCTATTATGCAATTCTCGCGTAGCTCCATTGCCTCTTTCTTAAACTTCTCATCTACATATATTGCAAATGTAATTGAATCTGGAGTAGTTATGATTTTTGAAATACTTTCGACGAGCGATTTACTAGTTATCGGATTAGTTATTTTTGAAAGTATACTGACAACATTTTGCTCTAAAATCTCGGACATTGCTTGCATCAAACTCAATACTTGGGTAGATTGATATATACAGCATTTTAACTGAGATGTAATTAGCAAAATGGTCGCCACATCAAGATTCGAAAACCCTTGGGATAACAAGAAAAAACCTGGCAAAGAAGAGCTAGATGAAATTATCAAGAAAGGGCAGCAACGTCTTTTGCATTTTTTAAATCACAAAGGCTCGAATAAGGGCGGTGGTGGTGGTAACGACTTTGGTGGACCCGACCTAATTAATTTCTTCAATAGAAAGGCGGTTATTGTAGTCGCTCTAGTCCTAGCGGTAATGTGGCTAAGCACAGGCTTTTACACAGTTCAACCAGATGAGGAAGCTGTGGTAATGCGCTTTGGAAAATACGCCAGAACATCTCCGTCTGGTTTAAATTATAAATTACCTTATCCAGTTGAAAGTGTTACTAAAATTTCCGTCACACGTATTAACAAAGAAGAGATAGGATTTAGATCTTCTGGAAAAAGAATTACCAGCCGCGAACAATTGCTAGAAAGCACCGTACAGAGTGAAAGCCAAATTCTTACTACAGATGAGAACATTGTAGACATAAACTTTGAAGTGCAGTGGCGCATCTATGATGCAGAAAAGTTCCTATTCAATGTAAGAGATCTTTACAATGAAAACACTGTTAAAAGCTCTGCAGAAAGCGCCATGAGAGAAGTAATAGGGCTTTCAACAATATCAAATGTTCTAGCTGAAGAAAGAAGCAAGATTGAACAACAGACTAAAAAAGTTCTTCAGGATACCCTTAATGGTTACGATATGGGCGTTATGATTGAAAGGGTACAATTGCTCAGAGTAGACCCGCCACAAGAGGTGCTAGACGCTTATCGTGATGTTCAAAATGCAAAACAAGATAAGGAAAAGGAAATTAACCAAGCATTCGCTTACCGCAATGACATCGTCCCTCGCGCTCGAGGTGAAGCTGAAAAGATTCTTCAAGAAGCTGAGGGTTATAAAAAACAAGTTATCGCCAACGCACAGGGTGAAACTCACAGATTCACCAGTATATACGAACAATATAAAAATGCTCGCGACGTCACTAGGAAACGCATGTATCTGGAAACTATGGAGCAAATTTTGGAAGGTATGGAAAAAGTAATCTTGGATAAAAGCACAGCCTCCAATACTGTACCCTATCTTCCGCTAAACGAACTAATGAAATCTAAAAAACCAGTGAAAGAGGTGGCTACAAATGAATAAGAATCTCTCAATAATTATTGCAGTGTTTTTTGGCCTTCTTACGCTGTCTAATTCTTTTTATATTCTCGACCAGAGGCAAGCAGCCATTATCTTACAATTTGGTGATTTTGTTCGCGAAGAAAAGCAAGCTGGGCTAAAGTTCAAAGTTCCCTTCATACAAGACGTGTTATTCTTTGACCATAGAATACAAAATCTAGCTGCTGACACCACAGAGGTTATAGCATCTGATCAAAAAACAATGCGCGTTGATGCTTTTACCAAATTCAAGATTATAAATGCAATACAGTTCTATAAAAGAGCTAAGGATGAAAAAGGCTTCAAAGCCCGTTTATCACCTATTTTAGATTCAAGCCTTAGGCAGGTTCTTGGTGAGGCAGAATTCAGGACTTTACTCTCGCCTGAACGCAGCAAAATGATGATCAAAATCAAAGACATTGTAAACGAACAAGCTAAAGATTTTGGTGTTTTGGTTATGGATGTGAGAATAATGAGAGCTGATCTTCCAGATAGAAGCCGTGAAGCTGTTTATGATCGTATGCGTTCTGATCGTGAAAAAGAAGCTAAAGAAATTCGTGCCCAAGGTGCTGAGCAAGCTCAAAAGATAATTGCAACAGCTGATAAAGACAAGATCGTTACAATTGCAGAAGCTAGAAAAAAATCTGAGATTATGCGCGGTGAAGGTGATGCAGAAGCAATCAAATCCTTCGCTAACTCTTTTGGACGCGATCCTGAATTCTTTGAGTTTTATAGGTCTATGCAGGCATACCGTAAGTCAATTGGCAAAGACAGTGCACGCATGGTGTTGTCTCCAGACAACGAATTTATGAAGTACTTTAAGTCTTCTAAATAGAATGCATATAATAGAAACTGATAGACTAATTCTCCGTACGTGGATAGAAGCGGATAAATTCGATTACTATCTTATAAATCAGGATCCAAAAGTTATTGAGCATTTACCGAGCTCGATAACCCTAGAAGAAGCCAGTACTTTTGCCGACAAAACTAATTTGCATCAGTCTGAAAAAGGGTTTTGTTTATGGGCTGCAGAACTTAAAAGCACTGGTGAATTCATTGGTTTTATTGGACTTAATTACACAAACTGGCCTGCCCATTTCACCCCAGCAATTGAAGTAGGCTGGCGACTAGGATCAAAATTTTGGGGACATGGTTATGCTACTGAAGGAGCGCTAGCTTCACTAAAATTTGGCTTCGATAAATGTGGATTGAACGAGATAGTCTCCTTTACCGTTCCAGCAAACAGCCGTTCAATAAAAGTTATGGAGAGGATTGGGATGAAACGAGATATAGAAGGAGATTTTGCTCACCCAAAATACCCACCCGAACACAGATTGTCCAAGCATGTTTTATACAAAATATCAAAAGATATCTTACAAATTTGAATCTAGTAAATTAGTAACCCTACTATCTAGTGGCGATGTTGGAGAAGCAAACCACTCAAGAATTTTACCATCCTTGCCAATAACATATTTGTGGAAATTCCATTTAGGCCTACCAAATACACTAACTTGCTCAGCTGCCCACTTATAGAATGGATGTGCTTCATCCCCTTTAACATGAGTCTTAGACATAATTGGGAAAGTGATTTTAAAGTTACTTTCACAAAACTCTTTGATTTCAGCGTTCGAACCTGGCTCCTGATCACCAAAATCATTAGACGGAACACCTATAATTACAAAACCCTTGTCTTTATAATTATCCCACAGCTCTTCGAGCGCTTCATACTGCGAAGTAAAGCCACATTTTGAAGCGGTATTTACAATCATGATTATTTTGCCTTTGTACTGTTCTAGCAAAAAACTCTTTCCAGAGTTGTCTATAAATTCAAAGTCATACGCTGTTAGCTCTTTCGCCATAGCACTCTTACCAAAAAATAACATCACCAATAATAACCTTATTACTGACAAGCCAAACACTCCTCATAATTGTTGTTAGATTGTTCAGCCTGTTGAGTAGGCGCATGACTGTTTTCAACTTGTGGCGGCAGTGTAAACTCTAGCTGAATAGCTGATTTCTCCGATCTGCTCGACACTTTATCTGCACGCTGCACAGACTTAGAACGACAATAATACAAGCTCTTCACACCTTTTTTCCAAGCAGTGTAGTGTAACATATGCAAATCTCTCTTATGAATATCCGCAGGAATGAAGATGTTTAGAGATTGAGCTTGGTCTATAAATGGGGTTCTATCAGCAGCCAAATCTATAACCCAACGCTGATCTATCTCAAACGCAGTTTTAAATACATCCTTTTCTTCTTTACTTAAGAAATCTAGATGTTGTACTGATCCTTCATGAGTCATGATTGAAGTCCAAGTATCTTCGTTATCAAGACCTTTTGATTCTAAAAGTTTTTTCAAATTCTTATTACGAACGTTAAAAGAGCCAGTCAAAGTTTTTTGTGTAAATGTATTTGCATTGTATGGCTCAATCCCAGGCGAAGAATTATTCGCAATAATTGATATAGATGCAGTAGGTGCTATTGCCGTCTTATTTGCAAAACGCTCCATTAATCCAACATCAGCAGCATCTGGGCACGCACCTTTCTCCTCGGCTAAAAGCTGAGAGGCTTTGTTCGCTTCTTCATGTATCTTTTTAAAGAATTTATTATTCCAAGCCTTTGCCATCGCAGATTCGAAAGGAATCATTTTCGATTGTAAGAATGAATGGAAGCCCATTACACCTAAACCTATACTCCTTTCCCTATATGCTGAATAAGTTGCTCTAGACATTGAATCTGGAGCTTTTTGTATAAAGTCTTCAAGAACATTATCTAAAAATCTAATAGTATCTTCAATAAACTGCGGCTCATCTTTCCACTCATCGTAAGTTTCTAAGTTTAATGAAGACAAACAACACACTGCTGTTCTCTCATTATTTAAATGATCCGTTCCTGTTGCTAGCGTAATCTCACTACATAAATTAGAAGTTTTAATTGGCAGATTATTCTTTTTATACATTTCTGGGGCCAAATCATTTACTCTATCAATAAACAACATATAAGGCTCGCCAGTTTCAACGCGTGCAAGCAAAATCCTAATCCAAATGTCACGTGCTTTTACTATAGAAATTGTAGTTCCATCTGCAGGACTTTTTAATTCCCAAGCGTCATCATTTTCCACAGCTCTCATGAAGTCATCGGTTATAACCACACCATGGTGCAGATTCAACGCTCTACGGTTTGGATCACCTCCAGTAGGCCTTCTAATTTCTACGAATTCTTCTATTTCTGGATGCCAGACAGGAAGATATACAGCTGAACTACCTCTTCTTAAGCTTCCTTGCGAAATGGCTAAGGTCAATCTATCCTGCACCCCAATAAACGGTACTATTCCCGATGTTTTACCATTCCCTCTAACTTTCTCGCCTATTGACCTAACATTACCCCAGTAACTTCCTATACCTCCACCACGCGAAGCAAGCCAAACGTTCTCATTCCAAATGTCTACTATCCCTTCCAAAGAGTCTTTTGTCTCATTCAAGAAGCAAGAAATAGGCATACCTCTATCCGTACCTCCGTTGCTTAGAACAGGAGTCGCTGGCATAAACCACATTTTGCTTATATAATCATACAGCCTTTGTGCATGTGCATCGTTATCTGAATAAAAATGCGCCACTCGAGCAAAAAGTTGCTGAAAGTTTTCACCTTTATACAAATAACGATCTGCTAAAACCGCTTTACCAAAGTCAGACAACAAATCATCCCGAGACGCGTCTAGCTGCACACAATTCTTTCTTGCAGCTTTAATCCCGTGATTCTGGTTAGATGCCTTTTTAACCTTTGGCATTTTCAGTTTTTTTGCAGCAGAATTAGCTACGGCCATTTTGACTCCCTCATGAAATTAGTGCAGTTTATAATACTATATATAGTAGTCATATTTGCAATATGATTTATTTTTCTACTACATATAGTTTTCCATTGACATCAGCGCAGCATAGATTGTGCCAAAATTTTTCACCTAAAATTTATATATTAACTCTTAATTAATAACATTCGTCACATCGATACTATATCATTCCCGCAGGAATTGCATTTACATCTTTTAATTTAGCCATGTATTAAAATACCCACCGCTCATTTACTCTTTGTTAACCGTTGCTGTGATAGCATGTAACATGTACCTAATTAGGAATATTTTATGCAGGAAGTTCCAACCCTCCACCTAACTCCCGAACAAAAAGCCAAACAACGTGAAAGAGAGGAAAAGCTTAGGGAAGCGCGATTAGAAATGGAGTCTGAGATTGAAAAAGGCACGGTGTATAGCGCCTTAAACCTTCTTAAATTAACCAATGGAATATTAGACTCAAGAGACTCCCTTTTGACACTTGCAATAAAAAAGGGGAGAAATGATATTGTAGAAGCAGTTTTAAACACAGAGAAAGGAAAAGCTCTTATAAACCTTCATGGGCCTGTATATCAGGCAGCGCGATATGGCAATGCCGAGGCTCTCGAACTGCTAGCCCAGATTCCTGAATGCAAGGAGCAATTTGGGCCCAGCAAGAAAACTCTAAGCGGGATGGAAGTACTTCCGTTGAATGCAATACATATGTATGTGCCAGCCCTAACAGCCGCTATCAGATCTCAAGAAAAAACATCCTTAAAATGTATAGAAATCATATTAGGCTCTCAGGAGGGACGAGAAAGTTTAAAAATGAGCCCAACGCCTTACGACAAACAACACTTCGATCCAATATCTTCTGCGGCCGCAAGCACTGAGCCTAATAAGATGATGAAAGCATTACTGCAAAACACAGATGGTTCAACTCGTTATAAAATGACATTCAAACAGGCTGTTGCCGCATTAAATATTCTTGGAGAGAAAAGTGAAAAAGGCCATGATAAGACCAAGTGCATTGAAGCTGCAAACTTAATAATCTCACAATTCGATAAGGCAAAATTCTTAACTTACAAAAGCGATTTCGATGATCGTGGCTTACACAATAAATCTGCAAAAAAATGGGTAAAAGAGTATTCAAAACAAAAAGAAGCTTTAACGAAAGAACTCACAAAAGAATTCGTAACGTTAGCCACGACCAAAGATTTAACTGAAGAACAAGTTAAATCTACAAAGCTTAATACTATTTTAGGCTTCGTTGGCAAGACTCATCGCACCCCACCATCCACTGGAGAAATTGGCGTGGTTGCTACCTTTAAAAATTTCAAAAGCACTCAAAAAGCTAATGCCAAATATAATGATTTAACACTGACTGTCTTACAAAAAATCAAAGGTATATTCACTGGTAAAACCGAGAAAGAAATCAAGTACAACAAAATCGCCAAAGATGCTATTGCACAGATAATGTCGAGTCCTGAAGGCAAAAAAATGTTATCTGACACCGTTTCCAAAAAAATTGAAGGAACACAATCAAGATAGTGGAACTATCCAACCAAAATTAATATGGTATAAAATAGTAAAGCACATACCGTTGAAATAACTATAATCTTCCTAGATGGAAGAAACTCTTTATCTGAAATCAGATTTTTACTTGCTACAGCAGCAAGCTTATAGTCTTGCGATCTAACTCTCTCGATATACTCCTTAGGGTCTAATCCCAGTAAAATCGCATAATGCTTGATGTAACCTAACACATAAGCTTCAAATGGTATTAGGTGGATATCACCACTTTCTATTCCTTGGATGTAAGCTTTCCTAATCTTTAGTTCTTTAGACACCTGAGCAAGAGTCAACTTCGCAGCTTTGCGACGTTTCTGCAACTCCATACCGACTTCAACTAAAGCCTGTTTATCCATCTAATTACCAAAAAGCTCTTGTGCCCTCGCCTCAAAAGAATCGACCATCTTCTGACATGCCTTATCAAAGAGTAGACCGATTAATTTCTGAAGTAAAGCTGATTTAAATTCAAAATCTATATAAAATTCGATTAAAGTCCCACCATTATGCAAAGTTTTAAATTTCCAATTATTATTTAAATATTTAAATGGTCCCGAAATAAGACTTACATTTACTGCGGCTTTCCCAGCCTTAACGGGACTAAGCTCAACCTGTGATCTGTAGTGCTCAGTAAACGCTTTAAAAGATATTATCAAGTCGGCTATAAGATAGCTATCAGCTTCTTCGACGATCCTTGCAGCGCTGCACCAAGGGAGAAATTCAGGGTATTTCTCTATATCAGTCACCAATTCATAAAGCTGACTGATTGAGAATCTAGATTCATACTGATAGTTATATTCAGTCATGCACAATACTAACTTCTATTTCTCCAGCAAAAAATTTTGCTTTCATACCGACATTTCTCTCATAATCTTCTATATTGAGCAAGCACAAACCTTCATTTTTCCGCATACCACAAACCACTCCAACTTTACCATCACCAGCACTTATCTCCGTGTCTTTAGAAATAAATTTATCAGCACAAAAATGGTACAGCCTTTTGCGGACCACACCACGATAATTTGTTCTGGCGGTGACTTCTTGACCTACATAGCACCCTTTTTTATAGTCAATCGCATTTAATTCATTAGCCCCAAACTCAAGAGGAAAGCTTTTGTTTTGCGTAAAATCCATTTCAGCATCAGGTATACGATTGCTAATACGTAATTTTTCGTAATCATCATAATCCGCGTTCGTCTTAACTTCACTGGAGGTAATCAACCTGTAACCCATTTTTTTATCTCTAGGATCAATAAAGCCGCCAATATTTTCATCACTTGCATAAACTTTAGTATCTTCAAGAATTTCTAATTTAATTTCCTGTCTTAATTTATACATATTAAGTTTAGCTACTAGTTCTTGGACGCTGTATTTTGGACAATCTAAAACAAATCCACCTTCAACCGCTAATACAAAAAAATCGTGTAAAAATCTTCCCTGCGGACTCAATAGCATTGCGTACAGCAGCGCTTCACTTGATGCTTTTTTTATATCATTAGTTACTAAACTTTGTAAAAATGTAGCAGCATCATTTCCAGTTAATTTAACAACTGATCTATTTTTTAACTCACATATCATTACACACACCTTAGGTGTTTACTTTTTTCCAGATAAATTATAGCTTAAAAATGATATAAATTTCCATATTATAATGAACAACAGCCAAAAGATTCGAGCCTTTCTCTACTCAGAGCTTGATTGGGTTGTACGTGACAAAGAGCCTAAGATTATGCAGCTAGCTGTTGAATTTTCAGCACTTGGCTCGAATTCTCATGAGGAATTTTTCGAGAGATTCACAAAAAAAGCTGCAAGCTCAAGATATACTTTTGAAGACCTTGCCAAACTTTCCCAATACTTCGCTGTCCGACAGATTCTATCTTCAATATCAGATGATGTTACCAATTCACAATTTTTAGGCAACTCCAAGCCTTTTATGGATTCAATAAAGCTTCTTAAATCCGATCATCAAAGTTTAGATGAAGTTATGCATACAATTAGGCAAAAATTTTGCTCGCGTGTTGTCTTTACTGGACACCCCACAGAATTCGCTTCGGATGAGACCATAGAGCTTATACAAGGAATCAGTGAACTTGTTATGACAGAACCTAGACTCGATAAAGTTAACAAGCGCTCTTTGCATAATAAGATGGCAAAGTTATTTACTCACAAACTCACTCCTAAGCATAAATTAAGCGTTGAAGATGAAGTTTCAAGAAATCTAAAACACCTTCACAGAGTTTATAATAACATACCTAAAATTAGAGACGCACTAATACAATCTTTAAGAACCTCCTACCCCGACGATTTTACTACTCAACACGAACTGGAAGTAGACAATATTTTAGCAAACAGCATCGAGCTTAGAAGCTGGACTGGTGGGGATGCCGATGGCAACTTTAGAATAATTTCTGATAAAATGGCTAAGGCAGTAAACCTTCACAAACATGCCGCAGCAAAATTTCACTTAGAGTTTTTTAAAGATATTCTGTCAAAGATAAAGTCACCCGATCTCAAGCACCAACTAATGTTGGCAGAACCTTTCATTAAAGATTTATCACTTGATAAGGCTCTAGACATCCTAAGCAATATACATACAAGCGATGAGAAAATCTCTTCGATGATTCAAACCTTTATTCTGCTAATTAGAATTTTCGGTAAAAATGTAGCGACAATAGATGTTAGACAGAATATGTACGTACTTAGCCAAGTGATTGCAGATATTCTATCCGGAATAAGAATATTTATTGAAGAGAAAAGCATACTTAGCGAAGTTGAGACTAAGATTCTCAAAACTTTAAGTCGATTTGAATACCACAAATATCTGCCTAAACCTGATGACTCACATCAAAAGCGTCTCAACGATGAGGCTAAACGTTTAGAGATTTTGGTTGCAATCCTTGACCATCCTCAAATTATTGAATACGCCTCTAACCTACATTTGAATGGATGGTATAAAGATAGGTACGCGATCGTTACTGAAGAAATCTCAAGAATGCAGATGGTAACTATATTTCCAAATATTTTTAAGAATTATATCATTTCAAACTCTGAAGGCGCATCTAGCGTCCTACAAATGTTAATCTTAACCAAGATTTGCAGCGCAAAACCGCATATCGTCCCACTTTTTGAAACCAAGGAAAGCCTAGACGAAGCTCATGATATTTTAGAAAAGCTCCTACTAAACAAACACTATATCAAGTACCTAAATAGCAAGTCGCAGAAAGTTATGGTTGGCTACAGCGATTCCCAGAAAGACAACGGTATATGTGTTCTACCACTCATTTCTAAAGCTATAGAAAATTGGGAAGAATTATCTAAAAAAACAAACATTGGTATACAAGTTTTCCATGGTAATGGCCTAGATCTAGCGCGTGGCGGGCCCAATATAATCGAGAAGGAACAGACTTTTCAAGGCTCACATATTCGCTACACTTTTTTAAACTTCAATGATACTGCTGCTTATTACTCAAACCTATTAAATAAATGCATGTCTGTGCAAAGCGATGAAAAACCTGATCTAAAAGATTTCGTTGAAGCGGGTTGCGAAGCATTCGCAGAACTCAGAAGTCCTAAGGGATATTTTCACCAATTAGAAAAATATTTCCAAAAGGCATCTCCTTTCGAACTCTTTGTTAAGCCAAATAATTTCAGCTCTAGACCTAGCAAACGCAACGCTAATGACACCACGAGTAACCCATATGAATCATGGTTTCAAGACTTAGTGCTAGATTCAGAGGATATAATAAACGGCATGAGGGCAATACCATGGATCATAACAATTGAAGGAACATTCACCTACTTTAATCTTTGGTACGGCTTTAAAAAAGGAATAGATGCATTCGACAAACAAAAAGAATTGTCGAACTTAGTACAGACATCCCCACTGTTTAAAGAAATTGTTCAAAAAGTTCTGATTGCTCTAACCTACACCGACTTTGAAATGGCGTGGAGGTATATCCCAACCAAAGATCGACCAAAAAACAAAGCATCAATCTTAAAATTAGCCGCTAAAGTTTATGACCGCGACGAACACAATGCACATGTTGGCTACTTCTTAGCCATGCTTAATAAGGAGTTTAACGAAGTAACAGAATATATTAAAACACTAAATCTTGATTTAATTCCACAAACACTAACCGAAATAAAATTACGACAAAAAGAGTCTGTGTTTCTACGATCCATAATGGCATGGCTAAATTTAAAAATGATTGGCGAGAATCTAAAAGCCCATGAATTATTCAATAATCCATCCAAAGAAATTTTTGAAAAAATGTGTGGTTCTATATATTTTGGCTTTAATGAATACCGCACTATCTCCAAGTGCTATACGAATTAGTCGCCCTACTCTACAAATACACTTTCTTCTTTATTAGAGGACAAAACAATCTGCGTTAAGGTTTTTTTAACATGTAGTTTTTCCCGTAAGAATACAGTGATAAATCTCTCCAACCCTTTAGTACTTTCAACACGCACCTTAAGCATATGTGAATACTCACCAGCCATATGGTGACATTCTAAAACACACGGATGTTCACAAATTTCATCTATTACACCCCCTTTATTTGATAAACCGTCTATAACCAATGAGATATAGGCGCATAAGCCCATGTTCATAAACTCCGCATCTACAAATGCTGTAATCCGCTTAATTATTCCAAATTTCTTTAGCTTTCTAACACGTTCATTCGTCGCTGAGGAAGATAGACCTACCATTTCTCCCAGAACTGAATTGGTAACCGATGCATCCTGAGCCAAAATGGCGATTATCCTCCTGTCAACATCATCAAACTCAGGATAGTATATTGTCATTCTACTATTTTTAGTATATTATTCTTTAATATTAAAGATATACAGGATATGTCACATGTCAATACTCGCCTATTTCACTCAGTCGTTTTTAATTGGTTTTGTCATAGCTGCATCCTTCGGCCCAATAGGCATGCTGTGCGTACGCAAGACCATAGAAATCGGCTTTTCTGGCGCAATAGCCGTAGGCCTAGGCGCTGCACTTGCAGATGGTTTTTATGGGTTCGTTGCTGGAGCTGGACTGACCTTTATTTCAAACTTTTTACTAGAGAAAACAAATTTCATTAAATTGTCAGGTGGATTGTTACTTCTTTATATGGCTTATAGAGAGTTCAGAAGCAGCCCGCACAAACCTAAGCCCCTCGCCAGCAAATTCAAAAGTTTATCAAAATTGACTTCTCAGACCTTTTTCCTCACTTTAACAAACCCACTTACCATTCTAAGTTTTCTTGGAATCTTCGCGAGCATCGGTGGTGACAATATAGACATAAACAAAACCGTTTGGATGGTATTAGGGATATTCATAGGCTCAATGTTTTGGTGGTGTATACTTGGCAAAATCACTCTAGAAACCAAGCATTATATTGCCGATAAATGGCTGTACAAACTCCATTATATAACTGCTTTTATATTGTTTATATTTGGGATTTACGCAATATTTTCAACTTTATTCTAAATAAAATTTGTTCAAGACATCTCGCTTGTACAGCCAAATTTTGTATGTTAAGTTTTAGGTAAGTATCATTATTCAAATGAAATGAACGGGTCACTAAGTCTTAATTTTAAAAACAATTCTCACCTACCAATCCTCTACGGAGAACGCAATTCCAACCTTCAACAAATTGAAAAAGCTCTCTCTGTAGTCATTCTGTCACGCGGCAGCTATCTAGCGATTACAGGCGAAGATGATAACGTTAGAATAGCCGCATCAGTACTTGAAGCTTTGTACAACCAGATCGAAACTGGAACGAAAGAAATTACTGAAGTGGAACTAAAGAATGCGATCAAATCCTCGTCCAATAATTCTGATACAGCTAAATCAAATAATGTACTACAAAATGAGTACGTTATTAAAACACGTAAAAAAACTATATTTCCATATACAGATAACCAGAAAAAATATCTAAAACTTCTCCATGAAAAAGATATGGTATTTGGCGTTGGAATGGCTGGCACAGGAAAAACTTATTTGGCTGTTGCTACCGCCGTCTCACTGTTTTTAGATAAAAAGATAAACAAGATCATACTATGTAGGCCAGCGGTAGAAGCAGGTGAAAAATTAGGCTTCTTACCCGGCGACATAAAAGATAAAGTGGATCCATATTTACAGCCGCTCTATGATGCGCTTTACGATATGCTACCAGTGGAAAACATCGAGCGATATATGGCCACAAAGGAAATCCAAATCGCCCCACTTGCATTTATGCGAGGTAGAACATTGAGCAATGCATTTGTAATTCTTGATGAAGCACAAAATGCAACCCCTGTCCAAATGAAGATGTTCCTGACCAGACTAGGGTTTGGATCAAAAATGGCCATCACTGGTGACCTGACTCAAATAGATTTGCATGGCCAAACATCAGGCTTAATAGATGCTATAGAAAAATTAAAAAATTTAAAGGATGTCGCTGTAGTTAATTTTGCAATAAAAGATATTGTCAGACATCCTCTTACGGCTAAAATAATTGAGGCCTATGAGCAAAGCTAAAGCTGGGCTTAAAATCAACTGGGCAATTGCCGATAAAAATTGGAAATCAATTGACTTCGACCCCAAAAAGATAGGCAACATCACAGCCAAAAGAACCTTCAAGCACATGTTGATCCCTGATAACACAGCTATAGAGATAAGTGTCTTATTATCTAATGACAAGGCATTACAGGAGCTTAACAAAGCTTACCGCGGCAAAAACAAGCCAACAAACGTCTTATCTTTTCCCAGCGGAGCTTTTGAGCATGGTAAAAAAGGTAAATATTTGGGGGATATTGCTATAAGCCTACAAACACTGTATAATGAGTCACTAGAACAACAAAAGACATTAAAGAGCCACTACACCCATATGCTCGTCCACAGCATCTTACATCTCATAGGTTATGACCATGAGAAAAAGAAGGAAGCTGAAATCATGGAAAATTTAGAGATAACAATATTAAAGTCACTTAACATCAAAAACCCATATGAATAACGGCACCAGAAAATCTTCATTTATTTCTAAATTGAGAGATTTGCTAAAAAGATCTTTAAAATTCAAACAGTCTTCTTTTGAAGAATCAGTTACCGAGTTAATTCGCGAACATAACTTCGATAGCTCTCTTCACTACGAAGAAAAAAACATTTTGCAAAATATTCTATCATTTGGTGATTTAGATGCTAGCGATGTGATGATTCCACGAACGGATATAGCAGCAGTGGCACTAGATATAAAACTCACAGAATTAAAAACAATCTTCACTCGCCTTGGCCACACAAGACTGCCAGTATATAAAAACTCAATTGATGAGATCATTGGCTTTATTCATGTAAAAGACATTTTTAAAAGCATCGTACAGAACAAAAAGCCTCATATAAAAACTTTGGTAAGAGAATTGATCTTTGTTCCCCGCAGTATCAAAGTCACGGATTTACTTGCTAAGATGAAGCAATCCAAAGTACACATAGCCATTGTTTTGGATGAGCATGGCGGAACGGATGGATTGGTCACAATTGAAGATATTATCGAAGAAGTATTTGGAGAAATCACAGACGAGTACGATCAAGATAAATCAGATTCATACATTTCGTTTGACGGAGAAATATTTTCTATTGATGCTCGCGCCCGTATTGAAGATGTAGAAAAAGAATTAGGGATCATGCTTAGTGATGAAGAAGCAGAGTTTGACACTTTTGGCGGCATGATCATTTCATTCTTAGGACACATCCCACAGAAAGGTGAGGTAATTCGCCATCCATCTGGTTTGGAGATCGAAATATTAGATGCTGATCACAGAAAAATCAAAACTACTAAGGTGAAGTACTCCGATAATATTGTTGCAAATTAGTATTCACAAAATTCTAAAATTATCTTGCAACCGACAAGCTATCTGAGTCGTCTTGTTTTATGGCAGGTCTACGAGACCAGCAACAGATTTTGAGAAAATTCAGACATGTTTTTTTATCTTCGTAAGGCTCTACATACATCTTGCCCCAAGCATTAATTGGGCCACTGTATATTGTGGATATTTGATTTAATACCATGCTTGAAATTGCTATATTATCCGTCGCCCAAGCGTCCCAACCATTTAATCCAAAGATAAAAGGCATAATTAACATCCGAAACCTATACGCATATAAATTTGCATCTGTATCTTTAGGAGTGAACATATATATCCCTCCTAAAATCCACCCTGTAGCTGTGAAGGCTAGCTCAGTATAGCGACCAGACATAATGCCACCTATACCTATACATGTAGAACTTAAGAAAAGCAAAGGTCCTGTAAATTGCCTTATATGATCAATCGGTTGAAAAGATCTTTTAAACATCTCAATGAAATATTCCCACCTATTTCCTTCTGGGGGTACATCTTTTTTTTCCTTCGGCTCGAAGATAACGCTAAGCACACATGAAACAAGTGTTATTGATGATCCGATTGTCCTCAACCACGTAGAACTCTGAATACCTGACGTTAAATATAGAGCCGAGGCAACACCCCTAGGCACAGAAGTTATTCTCAAATTTTGTTTAAATTGGAACTTTAAAAAGCGATATAGATTCGTCTCCTCTGTCTCGGCACTAGTCACTACTTTTGGCACATTATTCTGTTGTTTACTTTCAACAGAAACATCACCAAGCTCTACTTCTATTAAACCATCTTGCTCAAGTAACCGCTCTTTCATAGCTCTAAATAATTTTCAATTGCTATAGCTTTTAAAAATGCCTCATCGTGCGATATAACGATAAGCGCACCAGAATAATTTTTTAGCACCTGAATAATATGACTCTTTGTTTGAAGATCAATATTATTCGTTATTTCGTCTAATATTAAAAGCTTCATGTCCCTAGCAGCAATTTGCGCAAGTGATAATCTACATTTTTCTCCTCCAGAAAGATTTGCAACCAGAGTATTTACTTCTTCATTTTTTCTAAACAAAAAATCGTTTAGGTGTTTTCTTTTTTGTGCATGATCCCAACTATCATTATCAATACTTTCAATGACCGTTTTGCGGAGGTCTAAGTTGGAATAAAATTGATCTAGATGGCCTATATCTTGCTTTTTAGGTGCATACCAAGAGCCAGATTTAACTACAGTAGGATCATTCAAAATTGCTTTAACCAAAGTTGATTTGCCAGTACCGTTATTGCCTAATATCGCCAATCGCTGACCGTTTATTAAAGTGAGGCTTATGTTACAGAGAATAGAGTTTTCATAACCTATAGAGCCCTCAGATATTGAAACAATAGTTTGCGAACCTAATTCTTCATAGTTGAAATTAAACTTTGGTTTTAAAATTTCAGGTTGCCGCATTACTTCTAAATTCTGTGCGATTTCAACCTTTCCTTGGTTTATCTCTTTCACTCTCTGCAACAAAGTTTCAACTGAACGGCCAATTTTAGTCAATGATTTTACTGTTGGCCATTTTCTATTTTGAATTGATTTTTTAGCTCTTTGTTTTGCATTTGCATTTTTTTCCTGCTCCTTCATTAATGAATTGTGGGCTTGTTTTTTACTGACTTGCAATTGATCAATTTCATACACTACCTTGTCTTTTTTGATTTCTAACTCGCGCAAGAAATCATCGTAGCCTCCTGCAAACATTTGAATTTTACCATTGTCTATGTGCCAGATAATGTCGACCACATCTCTTAGTAATGCTTCATCATGCGTGGCGATTATTAGGGTATTTTGAAAATCTTTCAGTTTTCGAAATAATGATTTTCTATTATTTGAATCTAAGTGATTGGTTGGTTCATCAAGTAACAAAACATCTGGATCTTTATACAGCACTTGCGAAAGACTTTTATTGAACCTTTCTCCCCCACTTAGGTCTGTATAATTTACAATAACTTGCGGAACATATTCTACAGTGGCTTGAGCAAGATTTTCTAGTTCACCTTCATATGGCTCTATCTCTAAATTCAAAACTCTTAGAAATGAAGTTTTCCCACTTCCATTATTTCCTATGATTCCTATCTTATCTCCAGGCTGGATCACCGCTGCAAATTCTTCAACGCAAATTTTATTGGCAAAGAGTATGGATAAATTATTTATAAAGATTGGCTTATGACTCATAAAAATCTCTCTTTAAGTTGGACTTAAAACAACGCAAGCCCAAGCTTCTAGCTTAACTTGCTTTTATAGAGAGGAGTGCTTCATGATACATTTTACCATTGGTTTCACCTTAGAATTATAGCATAAAACTCAATCGGATACAACCAAGATAGTAAGCAATATTTTAAGCACTATAATACATCTTAAACTCAATTGGGTGTGGGGCCATTTCCCAAGCTTCCACTTCTGGCATTTTGAGTGCGATGTAAGCGTCGATTAAATCATCACTAAACACACCACCCTGTTTTAAGAATGCACGATCTTTATCTAAATGTTCCAATGCTTCCCTTAACGATCTGCAAACAGTGGGAACCTTTTTTGCTTCCTTATCGGAGAGTTTATAAAGATTTTTGTCCATCGCTTCTCCAGGATGGATTTTATTTTTTATCCCATCGATACCCGCCATTAACATTGCGGCAAATGCCAAATAAGGATTAGCCGTTGGGTCGGGGAATCTTACTTCAATCCTTTTGGCTTTTGGCGAATGGACATAAGGAATACGAATTGCAGCAGAACGATTTCTTGCTGAATATGCAAGTTGTACTGGCGCTTCATAACCAGGCACCAGTCGCTTGTAACTATTCGTAGATGGGTTAGTAAAAGCATTTATAGCTTTGGCATGTTTAATAATACCACCAATATAATAAAGCGCGGTTTCGGATAGATCAGCATACTCTCCATCTTTGTAGAACATTGGTTTTCCTGCCTTCCAAACAGATTGGTGCGTGTGCATACCAGAGCCGTTATCACCAAACATCGGCTTAGGCATGAAGGTTGCCGTCTTGCCATGGCGCACTGCTACGTTGTGGACTACATATTTAAATTTTTGGATGTTATCAGCTGAATTAACTAGTGTAGAAAATTCAAACCCAATTTCGCACTGACTAGTTGCCACTTCATGATGGTGGAGCGTTGGAATAATTCCAAACTCTTTCAAGCAAGACACCATCTCACATCGCAAATCGAACAATGAATCTACTGGCTGAACTGGAAAATAACCACCTTTATGAGCTGGCCTATGCCCGAAATTGCCCATCGGATATTTGGTGCTGTTGTTATGTGGCCCTTCTTCCGAATCAATTTTATACATTACTTTGTGGGGGTCATTAGCAAATCTTATATCATCAAAGACAAAGAACTCTGCCTCAGGGCCGAAATATACTTCATCACCAATTCCTGATTTTTTTACAAAGCTTTCAGCTCTTTTTGCTATAGTTCTTGGATCGCGTTCATATCCTTCCCCAGTCATTGGATCGACCACATCACATATTAGAATCATGCAAACTTGTTCTGTAAACACATCGATGTGCGCGGTTGATAAATCCGGTTTTAAAAGCATGTCAGATTCGTTAATCTCCTTCCAACCCTCGATTGACGATCCATCAAAACCCAATCCTCTCTGCAGCAAAGTTTCATCAACATGCGTTGAACGATATGTGATGTGATGGAATTTACCTTTAGAGTCTGTAAAGCGAAAATCAACGTTTTCAACTTTGTGATCTTTAATCATTTTCAAAATTGTTTTTATGGAAGTCATACTTACTACGAAAAAGTTGGTCGAAGTTTTCTAACACGCACAATTGTGCAACGCAATACTTTATCTTGAAAAACAATTTATATCTGGCACTGACCCAGGTTCGGCGAATCTCCATGCCCATCTTTTGGCCACAGTTATATCATTACTTAAACCAGAAACTAACGACCGAAAGTTTGGAGTAGCTAAAAGCTTCTGTTGAGCGGCGTAGACTTGGTCGGGGTAATAACTTCCTATTTCTGTAAAATCAAAACTCATTTGCACCATTTCGTCACCTTGCTGAGGGTACTCATATAGCGCTCTAATCATTGTTGAAATTTTAAGCTTCTCTCCTTGATACCAAACTTCATTATGAGGATAGGATAGCGTTGCCCTGAATCTAGCTAAATCTGCTATAGCCGGAGCGTTGTCCCTCAAGAAGCTTACACCTATTTCTACCAATTCTTCTTTGCCACCACCTTCAAAATCCCCCCTAAAATCATCATAATTACGCTCAAGATCAGGATGATCAGTTAGAGAAGGAATTCTTGTCTCGGCATTATAATCATTTAAAACTATGTCTAATTCGTAGATTTGAGGGTTATAATTGTAATATTTTTTTAAAAATGGCCTTAACCTTATTAGTGTAACATCCTCAATTGTTAATCTTTGGCTTTTAAATCTTCTTATGTCCTGATGTAAGTGATAAACAGAACTTGTTAATAACAAACCAAAAGCATTAAAAGTTTTAGGGTTTTCTAGAACTTTCGGGTTTAATCCTACGTAACTTATAACTCGCTCAATAGCTTGGAGACTTGTCGGAACAATGGCTGAGGCTTGTCTAATGTTGGAGTAAATTGTTGGTATTGCCTGGTGGGGATCTGTACTTAAATTTTTTACTGCTGGTCTAATGTTTTTGAGATGCACACCTTTAATCATTCGTTCTATTTGAGGCCAAGACATTTTTTTTACTTCCGCAAAACTCTTCATAAACACCTTGTATAGTAACTTCGACGTCTATATCAGAACTTACTCTTTTTGACTACCATAATTTATGCATCCATGATAGTTTCTTACATAATCTCTAAAATGCTCATTTGCAGCATTTTGTCCGTATGATTGTATACGTAAACTTTCTGCCTCACCTAATTCCACTGGTGTTTTAAACAGATCTGGTAATTCGTCTGGAATAGGAATATTTAGGCAGGATAGTGATAATTTAAGCGCCTCCTGAGTGCTAAGACTTTTAGGATTTAAAGTAAAATTACTGATAACATTTAGTACTGCGTGCCCACAATTATCGTCAATCCTATCATATTGATTACCTTTAGTTTTTTGAATGTGCACCCTATTTAAAAACTCAGCAATTGTTATAAAGTGCGGAAGAAATACTAAGTAAAAATCGCCTCCACTATTATGAAGTTTTGAAGAATTTTTGCCATTAGAGAAAGCCAACGTTGACCTCACAACTTTTGAAGCATTTTCAAAAAAGTGTTTTTCTGTTGAACTTTGGGGTTGATAAAATGCTTGGGTGGCAAATTTCTGCCCAATTAACTCGTCTTCTGACAAAGAAAGATTTGTCTTTCTGGTAGTAAACGCATAACCCTTACTTATAAAACTATCCTTAATAATATTCAGCTTCTCATCAAATGCCGCCAAAGCTATATGAGGACTGTCTGCTACATATAATCTATTATCTAGTTCAGGCTTGATAAATACTGTCTGAGCTAAAGATATACCAATGTTAAAACTGGTTAGCACATTATAACTATTCAATATAGATGCAACCTGATACACATTCTGTTGAGTAGTATTGTTATCTGGCCTGATTCGAACGAATAACGCATCCCCAAGTTTGCTGGTAGTTTTAGTTGAAAGCACATTATAATGCCTTCGGAAGATGCTAATCATAATAACCCTTTATATATGAAATAAGGTTATTATAAGAGACGCCTGCATGGGCCGGAAGTACATGTCAGAAAATTTATTTAATTAGCATAAAACCTATTAGAAGAAGCTGTTTGAGAATCTAAACCAACTTCCCACCCAAACCATTCTGGCCTGATTCAACAATCTCTACATTATGAATTGTACCAATCAGTTCCTTAGGAGCTTGTACATATACAGACTGCATATATGGTGATCTTCCCATAATCTGCCCCTCATATTTTCCTTCACCTTGGAATAATACTGGGATTATTTTTCCAACTGTCTTGTCGTTATATTCTCTCTGCTCCTGCATAATCAACTCTTGCAGTCTTGCAAGACGTTCGGTTTTAACATCTTCTGGTACTTGGTTATCCAAAAGCGCCCCCGGAGTACCTGGACGTGGGCTATATTTAAATGAATAACACTGACCATATTTTACGGTTCGCACCATATCCATTGTATCTAAAAAGTCTTGTTCGGTTTCACCTGGGTAACCAACAATAAAGTCGGAAGAGAAAACTATATCAGGACGCGCAGCTTTGAACTTCTCAATTTTTTCTAGATAGAATTCACGCGTATGTTTTCTATTCATCGATTCCAAAATTTTACTTGAACCTGACTGAATCGGCAGATGTAAAAACGGCATCAATTTCTTTTCTGTTGCATGAGCTTCAAATAACTCGTCATCAACCATGTCACGAGGATGCGATGTAGTATAACGGATTCGCTCCACCCCGTCAATTTTTGCAATATGCTTGATTAGTTTGCCCAATCCCCAAGTTTCGCCATCTCCTGCTTTACCATGATATGCACTGACGTTTTGACCTAGCAAGTGGATCTCTTTTGCACCGAGCGCAACTAACTTGATTGCCTCACGATAAATTTCAGGAACGCCACGTGAATATTCCGCACCACGCGTATAAGGCACAACACAAAAATGACAGAATTTATCACAACCTTCTTGAATTGATAAGAAAGCCACAGCACCCTGCGACTGAACATCAGAAGTTATTTCATCGAATTTACTTTCTGTTGGGAATTCTAGATCGATCGCCCAACCTTTATCACGTTTAGTTTGTTCTAAAAGTCTAGGAAGATTTTGATAGGACTGCGGGCCAACAACAATATCAACAAACGGCGCACGTTTAAAAATCTCTTCGCCTTCAGCTTGTGCCACGCAACCAGCAACAGCAATTACCATATCTTGACCTTGCGCTTTTTTTAAGTTCTTTTCATCTCGCATTCTACCAAGTTCTGAATAAACTTTTTCAGATGCTTTTTCTCTTATATGACAGGTATTTAGAATAACCATGTCTGCACCTTCAGGTTGCTCTGTCACTTCAAAACCATGAGGCTTCAAAAGCTCACCCATTTTGATAGAGTCATAAACGTTCATCTGACAGCCGTAGGTTTTAATGTAAAGTTTCTTGGTCATTTTCTAATTTTATAATAAGTGGGGTTATTTTAATTACTAATGTTTGATTATACAAGCAAAAAGCGCTATAAAGTGTTTAAATTAACAGAGATACTCCTATGAAACCTGAGTTTGTAGCTATTAAAGATAAAATTTCTGCCTCTGTAGATTTTTTGAAGAGGTATCTTTGACTTCGATAAAGCGAAGATAAGTCTATCAGAATTAAATACTTTGAGCGAATCGCCTGATCTTTGGAATGATCCAAAAAAAGCACAAAAATTAATGAAGGAACGAAACTATCTCAACACCTCAATTCAAGGCATTGAAAAACTTGAAAACGAGCTGAAGAATTATATTGAACTTTTAGAGATGGGAGAAGACGATCCATCCATTGCAGCTGAGGCCGAAAAAGGGTTGATTGACCTGCAAAAATTTGCTAAACAACAAGAAACTGAATGCCTATTTTCAGGAGAAGCCGATGCTAATGACTGCTTCATTGAAATTCATGCGGGTGCTGGCGGCACTGAAAGCCATGACTGGGCAGAGATGTTATTTCGTATGTATTGCCGCTGGGCAGAACGTCATAACTTCAAAATTGAATTGATAGATAAATTTGTGGGTGAGGAAGCGGGAATAAAATCTGCCACAATTAAAATTTTAGGTCACAACGCATATGGTTGGTCAAAATATGAAAGTGGAGTGCATCGGCTAGTTAGAATTTCTCCCTATAATGCCGCGGGAAAAAGGCATACTAGTTTTGCTAGCGTCTGGATTTACCCTGTTGTTGACGAGTCAATTCAGATTGAAATTAATGATTCTGATTTACGTATTGATACCTATCGTTCATCAGGTGCTGGCGGACAGCACGTGAACACTACCGATAGCGCCGTTCGAATAACGCACATTCCAACAAACATAGTTGTGCAATCACAAAGCAATCGCTCGCAACACAAAAACAAAGATGAGTGTTTCTCTATGCTACGCTCAAGGTTATACGAACTAGAACTAAAGAAACGCCAAGATGCTGCAAACACTGTAAACGCCCAAAAAACTGATATTGGTTGGGGCAATCAAATCCGTTCATACGTGTTACATCCATATCAGATGGTAAAAGATGCAAGAACTAGTTATGAAGATACTGATTCGCAAGGTGTACTCGATGGGAAAATCGATGAATTCATGCGTAGTAACTTGGAAGCGAATGCAATGGGCCAGGGGTTAAAAAATTAATATGTCACTCATCAATAAACTTCCTACTGTACAAGGCGATTACCGTGAAAATGCTAATTTAGGAAAAATGTGCTGGTTTCAGGTTGGCGGGGCTGCTGATGTTCTATTCAAGCCAAAGGACATAAATGACCTGCGTACTTTTTTGGCAAACAAGCCAGACGATATTCCTTATTTTGTTTTCGGCGTTGGTTCAAATATTTTAATTCGTGATTCTGGGTTTAGAGGTGTTGCAATCCGCTTGGGTAGAGAGTTCACAACCATTTCGCATTCAGAAAATATTATTAAAGCAGGCGCTGGGGCATTGGATGTTAACGTTGCATTATACTCTGCAACAGCTGGTATCTCAGGAGTAGAATTTTTATCGGGCATACCTGGTACAATAGGCGGCGCACTTGCAATGAATGCTGGCGCATACGGCACTGAAATAAAAGATGTTCTCATCTCTGCAAAAGCAGTTACACCCAAGGGTGAACTCAAGGAATTTACCAACAAAGATTTTGGATTTAGGTACCGGGGTCAAGAACTTGATCCTTCATTAATTTTTGTGGAAGCATCTCTAAAAGGCAGCATTGGTTCAGCAGAAGTTGTGCAAAATAAGATTGAAGAAATTCAAAACAAAAGAGAGAGTACACAGCCTATTCGCTCTAAAACTGGTGGGTCGACTTTCCAGAATCCTGAAGGACATAAAGCTTGGCAGTTGATTGATCAAGCAGGTTGCCGCGGGCTTAAAATTGGAGGTGCACAAGTTTCCGAAATGCACTGCAACTTTTTTATAAACACAGGGGATGCAACTGCCAGTGATTTAGAAAATTTGATCAACGAAGTCAAATCTCGAGTACTGAAAAATTCTGGAATTGCTTTGCATGAAGAGATCAGATTTATTGGTTGACACTTGCTTTTCTGGTGGAGTATTTTTATTACAATCGCAATTGACTCACTTTAATAATTCTGTGCTACACTGAATGAGTTGTTGGCATGTGTTACGACTATTTTTATATGGCAAAAAATTCGAAAACAGAAATTCAAAGCTTTTTAGGCAACATAGACCGTATTAATGACGCTCCTTTTGGGCATGGGCAAACCACCAATTCCGCTATGGCACGTAAAATAGGGGATGATTTTGGCGGAATAGGAGTAAGGGATTTTGCAACCGAAGGTTCAAAGCCTATTGATGGCGATACTATGCTGGGCGAAGGCAGTATAGGAAAAGTACGATTTGCTGGCCTTGCATATATGCTCCAACAAGATGGTATTATAGACTTACAGCAAAATACTGGGGAATTCTTTGCACGCCCCTCAATGGGCACATTCCTGAATAACAAATACCCTGGCCAGGATATGCAGCAAGAAATTCTAAAGTTATTTTCTGGCGACAGCAAAGATGCAACGCTCGCAGATTTGACTACCCACAGGGCAGGCGTGGGGGATTTAACCCGTGACCAGGGCAGACTTTTTAATAAACAAGGTATTAGTCAAGGATACCAAGACGAATATGGTCAAAGCAATGGCAAAGGCCGCACTGACCAGAAATACGATATTCCTGTATTATTGAAAATTCCAGAAGATTGCATGGGCATTCCACGTGACGACTCTGGCAAGCCGCACGCCCAACATGCCCCATCAACACCTGACAAAGACTTACCCAAAGCGCAATATGGAATGCACCAGTATAGTAATTTAGGTTATGCCCTGCTTGGTATTGCGATGGAAGAATCCTATGTAAGAGCAAGAGGGGTAGTAAAAGATTATAAGGAATTAATGAATGATTACATGCTGCATCCCAAAACAGGGAGGGCAGAAGGGGCAATGGACTTTAACAGCACAAAATTCCCTCAAGACATAAAGCCTGAAGATAATTGCGTAACGGCACAATGGAAAGATAAAGCAACGGGAAAGCAAGTTAATGCGAACCAATTTGATGGTGCTAACGCAGCAGGCGGTATATTAGCCTCTGCCAATGATTCTTCAAAATATTTTCAGGAATTCTTTAGAGGATTTCCAGGGACTCCTGAAGAAGGGAAAAATGCCAATGTCTTTTTTACGGATGAGACTATTGCAAAAATGAAAGCTGAATGGAAGAAATTTCCACCTGCTGGAACAGATAGTGAGGGCAATCTTCGCTACCAAGGACCAGGATTTGTGGCTACAGTAAATCCTCTAACAAAAGAAGTCCTTCAGTATGAGAAGAATGGAGGCACATTCGGTTACATATCAAATATGGAATTCAACCCTAAAACGGGTGCGGTTGATATTGCTATGATAGCACAGGAAAACGTAAGTGCTGATATTGCCAAAGAAGCAGGGGTAAAGCTTCCTTCACTTATGGCAGCTTATATGGATAAAGACAAAGTATACGATAGAAGCGCGATGTTTAAAGATTATCAGGAGTTTGGGGTTGAACGTATACAAGAAAAAGTAGCTTCCCGCTCTAAAGAAAATGACCTGTATGCGTTATCAAAAGATTCTCAATTTTCAAACGCCCTCCAAGACTTTCGTAATAGTACGAAGGTTAAATCTCCTGATAATGTAGGAATACTGGCTGATGGTATAGATTCACCAAAATCCTCTATACGGGATAAAATCGAAAAAGCTTCAGTCACTCCTGAACCTACATCTGGTAAAAAGTATGGGGTAGGGAAAATGCAATCCACCACTTCTAAAGGAAGTCGAGAAATATAGTTTATAAAGTTACCAATTAATATTACCCTTGTGCCGTTGCAGACCTTTATTTTTCGACTAATACTCGCCAACTCAGGTACTGATTTGCAGAGCCTGAAATCATATTAATTGGCTGATTATATCTTCAACTCATTCAGTAATTTCTTGAGTGATTCTATGTGTGGCTTCAATGTTGGAAGATACTTATTAATTATTTCAGATAAATGCTTGGTAACTATGCTACCGTACCCCATCTGATCGAGTACTACATATGCAAAAATTGCTATAAAGAAAAAACTCGAAAAAAAATTCCTTCTTATAAATTCAAGTATGTAAACCATTTGCAAATTCAAATTCTTCTTCCACAAGGGAAGCATATTTTAAACATTCGAACAAGACCTAACTTGGCTTATGCTCCTCAAAAGGACTGTCTAAAGAAAATGCTGGGATCTTGATTTCAAATTTCTTTCCAGAATCAACAACCTCCATTTCATAGGCACCCTCCATAATACCAGATGGCGTGGGGAGATATGTCCCGCTGGAATATTGAAACTTCTCGTTATTTTTGAGAATGGGCTGCTCACCAACCACACCTTTTCCTCTAACCTCATTTACGCCGCCATTTTCATCAATAATACGCCAATATCTACTTTTTAGTTGCACAGTATCTTCACTAAAATTAGATATTTCAACATTATACGCCCAAACAAAAAAGTTTTTCGCCTTAATGCTTTGATCTGGAAGGAAAATCGGCTGCACCACAACCTCAATTTCGTTCGTCATAGCCCTATAAACTGCTCCAGCTTTCATATACTTAGTAAAATTTTTAATGATAGTAGCTAATTAAAATTAATTGCCAACTACTATTTATGATTGCACCTTGAGTTTTAGCCATGTATAACAAGAATTGGAAGAAACTTATTGGGGCATGATGGTAAAGACATTTCTGAAGGATAAGTATCATTTGGTTTTCTCTGCAATAGTGATTTTGTCGCTATGTCTGAACCTGTACTTTATCGCGCCAAAAGTGTCTGTAGAACTGCCCTCATTTGATGTTCCAATTGAAGATGGTGCCTCTGTAACCCCAACCGAATCTCACACTATAACTATATCTGTCGGCAAAGGTGACACTTTGTCCAAAGTCTTGGGTTCTATTGGCATTAACGCATCTGAGTCGCAAAAAATTATTGATGCCACTCAGTCAGTGTTTAAGTCATCTCAACTAAGGATGGGAGACAAAGTAACTGTAGAACCTGTAACCACGGATACGAATACAGGCAATATCGTCGCAGCATTCCCAGAAAGGATTGTAATTTCATTGGACCAAAAAGATATTGTAATTTCACTAGACCAAAACAAAGAAAAATACCTTGCAAAAGAGATTCCTGTTGAGTTAATAAGACAGACAAAACTCGTCTCAGGCACGATAAACGGCAGCCTTTATAATGCTGCAAAGAACTCTGGGGCTGATACAAACATCATAATGTCGTTCATAAATCTATACAGCTATAATATAGATTTCCAACGCGACATTAAAGCTGGTGATTCATTCAAAATTTACTATGAATACAAAACTGATAAATCAGGCAGAAAAGTAAAAGAAGCAAAGATTTTATACGCTTCTTTGAATTCGCGAGGGGATAATAAAGACATTTATCTCTATGAAATGAGCAACGGAAAATCTGACTACTTCGATGCGAAAGGGGAAAGTATCCGCAGAGCATTACTCAGAACTCCCATCAACGGCGCAAGGATCACCTCTAATTTCGGTCTACGCCATCACCCTGTGCTTGGGTACTCAAAGATGCACAAAGGCTTGGATTATGGAGCACCTACTGGAACTCCAGTTCTAGCAGCTGGAGATGGAGTAGTATCATTTACTAAAGCGCAGGCACGTGGTTATGGTAAACACATACAAATAAAACATAACGCAACACATTCTACTTTATATGCGCACCTAAGCAAATTTGGCTCTGGGGTGAAACCTGGAACTAGAGTATCACAAGGGCAAGTAATTGGGTACGTTGGAGCTACAGGCATGGCAACAGGTCCACATCTGCATTACGAAGTGATCCAAAATGGGAAAAAAGTAAACCCTAGCAAAATTAGCTTCCCTAAAGTTCCACCACTTAAAGGAACGGAATTGGCAAGATTCAAAAAAAGTATTATAAGGTTTGAAACAATGATTGCTGCACTTGAGGAAAAGAAAAGTGAAGAGCTTGCTCAAATATCAATCAAAAATGCGTTTAACATTCTGTAAAATAAAATGACTAAATTCAGCAAATATTTAACCAACATTCTGTTAGGCGGAACAGCATTAATGCTTAGCAGTTGCTTCTCTCAATCGCCCGCTGAAGTTGTTGACAAGAGCCAAACTTATTTTGGAAAAAATCAACCCCATCAAGCGGCTGTGAATAGAACATCTCAGGAACAACCTGCTTCAAGCACCGCGACAGATTCAAACGAAATAGTGATGCAATCTTTAGAGCCATTAAAACCTCTTCCTACGCAAAAAAAAGAGCAAAACCCAGACCAGTCTACTTCAGGATTCTTGGTATCTAAAACCAAAACTACAAAGGAAGTACCAACTCAAAATCAGCACTCTATAAAATCAGAACCAAGTCATAGGGTTGTTGAAGACAATTTTAAAAGCGCCAAATCCGACATGCCAAATAGTGAAGATTTGACTTTTGAAGAACCCGAGGCCCAAGCCAAACAAGAAGTCACTACTCCAACCAAGCCTGATTTTGCTTCTGTATCACCATTGGGCATGAGTCAATTTGAATGGCCAGTAGTAGGCGGTAAAGTTCTTTCTCGTTTTGGAAAAAATGGCAATAAGTTTAATGAAGGTATTAACATATCTGCGCCGTTAGGCGCCCCAGTTACTTCTGCCGGCGATGGTAAAGTTATATATATTGGCAACAATATCGAAGGTTATGGCAACATGATTATTGTCAAACATTCTGGAGACTATATGACTGCCTATTCCCATGTTCAAGAGATACTGGTTGAGCGTGGAGTTCAAGTTAAAAAAGGAGAAAGTATTGCTACCATCGGCAAAACAGGAAATGTGTCATCTCCCCAATTGCACTTCTCTATAAGAAAAGGTAAAAAAACTATAAACCCTGAGGGGAGCGCTGCTGGTTAGTACCAGCTTCCCTACAAACTAAAACATACTGTGCCCAATTCCTTGGACCCAGACCTGCTTCTGCATTTACAATGTTAAATCTGGATAGTCCAAAAACTGGATTTGGGCTCATCGTTTGAAGCTCTACCTCTTTTTGCACGCCGTTATCCATAACAATAGGCGAGGCTCCACACTGAAGTAGTAAGGCAACGATTTGTTGGCCATCTGACCTAACTTTTAGTGCATATGATATTAAGCTATTTTTTTCGCATTGAAGATCCAGAAGAACCTTTACGTCTCCATCTGGTTGCGATTCTTCGTACCATTTAATGTAATCAAGAAGTCTGCTGACAAGCCCATATTGGGCAGTTTTAACAAAGCCAAAAAGATAGTCTCTTGCGTTTATGATAACTCCATCACCTGTTATAGCTCCCTGCCATATTCTTGAGCTTCTAACTTCCTCAAAAGTTCTGTATCTAAGCATCTTCCCCAAGAAAGTCATCTGCACTAAAGTTGGGTACTCAAAGCCCAGAACTTTTCTTATTGTACCATCTTGCTGCCAGTATTCTTCTTTACGCCCTATCGCTACTCCATACCCTAAAAACAGCATATCCTTACCAGATACTCCCAAAAGATTTCTTTGATGAACATTGACTCCTTTAGACTCTAGATATAATGCTATTGCTAAGATTTTATTTGCTGGGATCTCAATTTTTGAATTGGCAAACATGAAGAATGAATTCTCCCCAAATTTATTCAGTCTATTAACGTCGTATCCCAAGCTTATCAATTTGTCTGCCGCTTCATTATCACCTTCTACAAGGAGCGCTGCGAATATGTTTAAACCTGTCTCAGCTATTTGTGTGTAAAATAGATGATTTCGAGTTTCTAAAGGTGTTTCACTCGAAATAATAGCCTTGTATTGATCACTTTCTCTATAACTAGTCGAAGGCGGCGTATAAGAATTTAGCATCTATTATAAATTTGAAGATATGTATGAACCATGAAATAAGTTTAGTCCTAAAGCTTTACCAACTTCAATCGCTTTTACTGATTCACATTGGGATAATATAATTCTGCTTGAGCCAGAGACTTGAACCTTCATTTGTAGTTCTCGAAAATTCTCTTCATAATTTTGCTTAACTAACGACGACTGCCATTTTATCTTCATCAAATCAAAACCTAGAAGGTTTCTATCTGTGTTTAAGAAACTAATATTATCTAAACCACACAAACAAAGTTTGAAGCCACTACTTTTTAAATAATCACGCAATTCAAAAAACTCTCCTAGATTCTTGTAAACTTCGCTGATATGAATACCAATAATCAGATTCTTCTTTTTTTCTTCGGGCAAAGCCTCATTAAATATTCTAAACTCTTCTCCATTTAGAACATTAAGAGACAGCTTGAACAACAAGGCTGAACTATAACCAGAAGCTATTAAATTAAGTATTCTAATTAGGATCCTGATCTCAACGAATTCTCTAACATATGCAAAAAGATTTGCATTAGTGATTAGGTCTTTATTATGCCCTAGAAATGTTCTTAGTAGATCTGCATCGAATGAAATATTATCTATTATTTTTTTACATACCACGGCACTAGGATCAGTAGATATAGGCGTAATACTTACCACCTGCGACCAGTCAATACCTGCTAAAGCATCTTCAATCTGCCCACTTATAACCGCCAACAAAGAAGTTGTTTTTCTAGTCTGCTGTCTAAAATCTATGAACTTATTGTCATTGGCGGCTGAATCAATTTTAATCTTACAATACTGCAAAAAATTATCCCAATTTCTGTTTGAGTCAAACATCATGCAGAAATCATTATTCTCAATACCTTTGTCATAAGCCAGTGCATCATCTGCAAACAAGTATCGAATTTGATAGATGGATTCAAAGATCTGTTTTGGTGTTGCACTTTTCAATACCAGAACTAAATCGCCATCTTTTAGGAGATAAATCTCTCCAAGAGAGGACTTAAGCTGATCTTTTAAAATATTAGCGGCAATATTTATATGATCATTGTTATCTCTCTTCACAGCCAATCTAGAAAGATTAAAGACTACTGCTGAAGCATTGCTCACGCCAATGAGTGACGAGTTTACTGCACTCTCCAAACGTTGTTCTGCAGCTTGGGTGTAAAGATTCATAACTAAATTTTATATTTGATTTATGTAGTATATAAAATCTTCACCAGATTACAATGCTAACAATATTACTTCGACAGACTACCAGCTTGTTTTTTTCCAGCATCATGCAGCCTCTGCAAATGCGGATTTGCAAGCACCTTACAACACGCCATTTTTTTAACGGTATCTGAGTGCACGCAGGCAGTACTTGCAAGATTTGTATTCACTGGTAGTTTAGGAGCATAAACAAAACTCATTAAATAACTAGTTGCTGCACCTACCCTCCCTGCAGCCGCCCCCACATATGTCTGTAGATCAGCACTACGTTTTGCACCCTTAGAAATTAGGAAATCCTGCAAGTCTTTTGCTGTAAACCCGTGGCCTTGCATCACAGGAACCTCATACGCATAATCAAGGGGTGTTCTACCATCTTTATCTGTGGTATTAACGTTTGCTCCTGCTCCGACAAATGCTTTAACGGTATCTAAACTCCTAAGTCCAATACTAACTGCTAGATTAAGCGGTGTTCTGCCATATTGTGTCTCAATAGGATCAACTTGCACTTGCTTGCCTAAGAGTATTTCAGCGGGCTTGGAGCTAGGATTCCATACCGTAGCATGCAGCGGCGTAGTTTTATTATATTGAGATGCATGAGTTAAATTAGCACCTCGACTAATCAATAAATTCATTAGCTCTTCTGATCCCCACATAGCTGCATACATAATAGGTGTAAAACCACCTAGAGCCCAATCTCCAGCATTAACATTTGCATTTGCACCTAACAACCGCGTTGCGACTTTTATATCTGGGTTTCTAGTAGCTCCCATAAGTGGCGTTTCGCCATCCTTAGCAAGATTCCCTTCGGGACTAGCCCCTCTTTTCAGGAGCAAATCTGGGCCTTTTTCATCACCGTAAAGAGACGCATTGTATAGCAAACTCATTTGCCCATCATCATAATTCACATCCGCTTTAAATTCTTCAACAAACAATTTTAGAACGCCACAATCTGAACTCCTTGCAGCAGAATCCAAAGGAACTCCTCCATCGTATTTTTGATCATATTTATAGTTGTTTTCTTGCAGGAACCTCGCTAAGTCCACCTGTCCAAACGCTGCAGCCCAATTGTATATGTCTATAGAATTTAACATCTTATATGGCTGAAGAAGGTCACTTAAACTAATTTGTTTTCCATCTATATAATCCTTCACTCCTTTATAAAATTTTTCAGCAGCTTGCTTATATTGGCCAGTACCCCAACTGCTAAACTTCTGCCAGTCAATTTCTTGTAATGTTTTGCCTGTTTGAGAGTAATTAGTTACCTCTGTAAGAAATGCTTGTAACCTTTTCATAGCAAGAAAATCTAAAAAACCTTCTTGATCAGTGTGCGACGCCCATACATAACTTTGTGAACTATCATAAGAGCCATGACTTAAATACTCAGTAGTACTAGCCAATAAAGTTGCTTCATCCTTGTTAGCAATATAGCTCTGTATAGCATCAAAAAATTTATTACTATATGCTAACACATTAGGTACATACCCCTTCAACGCTGCCTCATATTTTACACGATCAAACCAATTATCTTTTTTGGAAGTAATGTATTCTTTTAGGTCATTAACAAATTCTTGAGCTGGACTAATATGCATTTTAAACCCTCTATTTCGGTTACATTGTCGGAACACTTAAAATGCTAGGCTATTTTAAAGAGGTGTAAAGAAATTAGTAGTTATAGTCTTCTAGAGTCTAACTTTGTCGACATAACTCCACCAATTTTTTGGAACTTGCTTTTGGGCGTTGTACACTGATTCAGTACGATCAAAAACCCCAAAGCATGTAGAGCCTGCTCCAGACATTCTTGCAAATTTAATGCCTGGTTGTTTTTGCAAAAATTCTATAACTTCACTAACTTCAGGGGCGATAGCACAAGCATTTTCATAAAGATCATTATGCCCTTCAAAAACTAGTTTTTGCATATCCGCATTCTGATCTAACTCCGGTGTATATTTAGAAAAACCTTTTTGAAAGACTTCTTTGGTAGATACATGAATATTTGGATTGATTAAAAGTATTGGTAGTTCAATTCCTAATTTCACAGGAGTGATCTTTTCACCAATTCCTTGCAGGAATGCAGGCTTGCATCTTATAAAAAATGGAACATCCGCTCCAAGCTTTATGGCATATCCTTCTAATTGTTCCTGACTCAATTCTAGTGCCCAAAAATCATTAAGCATCTTTAAGACCGTTGCCGCATTAGATGACCCTCCACCTAAGCCAGCCCCTATTGGGATTTTTTTTGTAATATGAATTTTGCAACCTTCAGAGATACCAAAATCATTTCTCAGCAGCTCTGCTGCTTTAACGACAATATTGTCTGTGATTTCTGCGCCATCTACTGTGCATGAGATAACTTCAGACTCAGTTATAGTTATAGTATCTGCAAGCTGAAGGGGGGCAAAAAGACTTTCAAGAAGATGAAACCCGTCTTCACGCCGCCCTACAACGTGCAAAAATAAATTAATCTTTGCTGGTGATTTTTTTATCACTAGTTACTAACTACCACTGTTAGGATTCATTTTTTCAAAGAACGAATCGTTGGTTTTTGTTCCTTGCATCTTGTCAATCAAGAATTCAATTGCATCAACCGTACCCATAGGGTTAAGAATACGACGCAATACCCACATTTTTGATAATGTTCCTTTATCAATAAGCAGGTCTTCTTTCCTTGTACCAGACTTAGCAACGTCAAGTGCAGGGAATACACGCTTATCAGCAACTTTCCTATCAAGCACAATCTCAGCATTACCTGTACCTTTGAATTCTTCAAAGATCACTTCATCCATTCTTGAACCAGTCTCGATTAGAGCTGTTGCAATTATTGTTAGCGACCCGCCTTCCTCGATATTTCTAGCCGCACCGAAGAATCTTTTTGGACGTTGTAGTGCGTTTGAATCCACGCCACCACTCAACACTTTTCCTGAAGATGGCACAACGTTGTTATACGCCCTTGCTAGACGAGTTATAGAATCTAGAAGGATAACAACATCATGCTTAGACTCAACAAGGCGTTTCGCTTTTTCAATAACCATTTCTGCAAGCTGTACGTGACGTGTTGATGGCTCATCGAATGTAGAGCTTACAACTTCACCTTTTACAGAACGCGCCATATCTGTTACTTCCTCTGGGCGCTCATCAATTAGAAGAACTATTAATTTCACCTCTGGATGATTCGCAGTAATTGAATGGGCGATGTTTTGCAACAATACTGTCTTACCTGTTCTTGGAGGGGCAACAATAAGAGCTCTTTGTCCCTTTCCAAGGGGAGAAACTATATCAATAATTCTCTGACTCAAGCTAGAAGATACTGTCTCTAACTTGATTTTTCTGTTGGGATATAACGGCGTAAGGTCGTCAAAATGAACACGGTGATGCGTATTTAAATTTTCACTTCCATTTACTTCATTTACCTTAATAAGAGCAAAATATCTTTCACCTTTTTTAGGTGCGCGAACAGGTCCTGACAATGTATCGCCTGTTCTCAACCCCATTCTTCTAATTTGGTTAGGAGAAACATAAATATCATCTGGCCCAGGAGTGTAGTTTGATTCCATTGATCTTAGGAAACCATACCCATCTTGAAGAACCTCAAGAACTCCTTCGCCAATCATCACGCCACCTTTTTCAGCTAAGTGCTTAAGTATAACAAACACTAAGTCGTGCTTTAGTAAAGTACTTGGGCTTTCAACACCAAGAGACTCAGCTAAATCAAGAAGCTCTTCGGGAGATCTTTTCTTTAAATCTTTAAGGTGAAACACCATCTCAGAATCATCACTATTTAATTCTGAATCATTCCTCGCATCTACAGTTTTTGAAGGAACTGTATCTTGGTTATTATCGATTACAACCGACTTCGCAACCTCTGCTTCTACATTAGAAGTTGGCTCTTCTTTATTTCTTATACTGCGACTAATAGTTAATTTTTTTGGCTTTTGAACCTGCTCAGATTCTTCTGTGACAGCAACATCTTGTTGGGCATCTTTTGATATTTTAGGTACCATAAATAATTTGATTGATTGTTAAATAAGTAGAAAACCAAATAGTCTCTAGAACAAACGCTAGGGAGCTTTTAAATTTTCTGATGAGATTTTTTTGAGACCAGTGAAACTAGCCATTGGTCAGATGTTATTGTATATATAACAACCCCATAATGTCAAGTAACAAGTTATAAAAAAACAAATTCTCTTTGAATCTTAGTAATTTATCTCTACTATAAATTTAAAGCTATACTTGACCAAGGCAGAAAACCTGCTAATAATACCGCCATCTACCTACTCAATTCATGGCCGAGTAGCAAAGTGGTAATGCTGCGGATTGCAAATCCGCCATTCGTCGGTTCGATTCCGGCCTCGGCCTCGTGTAGTTTTAAAAAGCATTTGGAACTTACGTAAGATGAATTATTTAAGAGTTATATTTTTTTCTGCCGCTATATTAGCTAATGTAGCACTCTCGCATGCTCAGCCGGTATACGAGTACGATTATTCATTTGACAATCCTATTATCGACGCTGCAGACACAGGAAATGAATATGAAGTTAGTAGGTTACTAAAAAGCGGGGCATCTCCTAACAGCAAAGGTTTATTTAACACTACCGCACTTATGCGAGCCTCCCTCAAAGGCCATGAAAGCATTACAAGGTCGTTGCTCGAATCTGGAGCCGATGTGCATGCCAAGGACATTGGAGGCACAACAGCATTGCATTTTGCATCCCGAGCAGGCAATAGGAAGATTGCTGAACTGCTACTTAGGTATGGTGCTAGCCCTGATGTTCTTGATAACGAAGGTTACACGCCATTAAAAAGAGCAGTTATGGCTCAACATCCTACGATTGTTGAGATTTTAATAGATAAAGGCGCAGATCTGGACTCTAAGGGCAATTCTGGAACATCTGCTAGAGATCTAATTGGCTCATCTAGAAATCCGCAAATCAATTCACTGTTGAAAACGGAGGCTAAAAAATCTTTAGAACAACATCCACTCCTTAGCGTTCCTAATGAAGAGGTCACTATAACACCTCTCGACAAACCAGCTGGCGATGACAAAACTTCGCATACGACAAATGAGATCAAACCACTAACTCCGATCAAAGACAAAATAGTTCAAGACAAAGAATCATTCACACCAAAGTCAGAGGTGAAGGTTGAAGAAGCTATCAAAGTTTCCGATGATACCGATCTGAAGAGTAGCGAGGTTAAAATTCAACCTGTGCCGGCAGAAGAAAAGCCAGCAATAGCTCAGCAGAAAAATGAGGCACCACCCGCTACTAAAGCCATCAGAAAAATGTCTATGGAAATTGGTGGGTTTGATACAGAAGAGAAAGCCATACTTTTCTGGCAAGACATAACTGAAAAAAAGCTAGTTGATAAAAAAAACGCAAAGCTAGTTGTGGATAACACATCAACAATTACAAAATACAGAATAAGGTTTGATGGCTATACATCCTCGAATGAAGTTTTTGATAATTGCAAAAAGATAAAATCTTCAAAAATGGAAAGCTTATGTTATGTGATACATAACATTTATTAAACTCTTTATTTCTTTAGAATTTGATATACTATTAATCTTGCGGTTTACTATATTTATTACTAATGGAATTTCTGAAAAACCTTAGTCCAGCTAGGATCCTAGCCATTATGACAGGCGGCGTTGCTGTCGTTGTTTTGCTTGGCTTTCTGACTATGAAACTCGCAACACCACCGATGTCAGTTTTATATACCAACCTTACCCCAGATGATAGTAGCTTGATCATATCGAGACTTGAAGGAATGGGGATACCGTATAATGTTGCTGATTCAGGCAAAGATTTACTTGTCCCAGTAAATAAAGTTTTAATGCTAAGAATGACATTTGCACAAGAAGGCATACCTCGCTCTGGCAGCCTTGTTGGCTATGAGATTTTCGACAAGAACGAAACACTCGGCACTTCACAATTCGTTCATAACGTAAATCTAGTAAGGGCGCTTGAAGGTGAGCTGAGTAGAACAATAAGCAGCCTAACCCCAATAGAGCATGCAAGGGTGCACTTGGTTATGCCGAAAAAAGAATTGTTTTCAAAATTGGGGTCGGATCCAACCGCCTCAGTTGTACTCAGAATGAGAGGCAGTCAATCACTTTCCAAACAAGAGGTCGCAGCAATTAGTCATTTGGTCGCTACTGCTGTGCCAGGATTAAAAGTAGAGAACGTAACAATCGTTGATAACCGTGGCAAACCCCTAAAATTAGGAGCATCTGAGGAAAACAATACGGCAGCAATAACAGATTCAGCAGCAGAATATCAACATTCAATCGAAGAACGTTATAAAAATATTCTAGAAGATCTGCTTGAGAAATCCGTTGGGGTCGGCAAGATAAAAGCAAATGTGACTGCAGAAATTAATTTTGACAGAGAAGTAATTAATTCTGAAGTATTTGACCCAGATGGTCAAGTAATCCGATCTAAAAAAACTTCTGAAGAGAATGATTCGGAAACAGAATCATCAGGCGGCGAAACAAGCCTTGCGACAAACCTGCCAGGAGCCCAGGGTGGAGCCGGGGGCGCAAACGGTAAAAACAAGTCTGTCACAAATGAAGTAACGAACTATGAGATATCTAAAACAATTACGAATAAAATCAGTGAGAGTGGCAGGATAAAAAAACTATCTATCGCTATTCTTGTAGACGGCAATTATGAAGCCAAGCCCAAAGAAGAAGGAAGCGATGAAGTAGTTATAAATTATACCCCACGCTCTGAAGAGGAACTTACTAAGATTAAATCTCTAGCTGCTTCAGCTGTTGGAATTGATGCCAAAAGAGGAGATTCTTTAGAAGTCATCAATATGAAATTCTCTGATGAGTTCGCAACTCTTCCTCAAAAGGAAAAACCGTTAGCATGGCTACAAAATGAATTAGAGAATATCGTCCAGACTATAGTAATAGGCACTGTCATAATCTTGTTGATATTACTCGTTGTAAGACCAGTAATTCTACGATCCCTCGAAATGCGAAGACAATCTAACCAAGATGATAGGGATCTTCAAGACACCTTGCAAATAATCAATCAGGATATAGCTGGAAGTAAATCTGATGGTGGACAAATTAAAAAAGAAGAAGAGATGATCGATCTTTCAATGCCAGAAGACAAAAGGAAAGTTAGCTTAATAAAACAAGTTAATGATATGGTAGAAAAGCATCCAGAAGAGACTGTTTCAATTATAAGGAATTGGCTATATTCAAACGAGCAGTAGGCTTGTAAAACCTAGAATGACAGACAGCAATTGCTACTGCATCTGACGCATCCTTACTTGATAATTTCAAACCCGGCATCAATAGATTAAGCATACTCATAACTTGCTGCTTCTCGGCATTTCCTGAACCTACTAAAGTCTTTTTAACTGTTTTAGCTGCATATTCAGTAGGCGTGAGATGCTTTAGGCTTAATGTGAGTATAGCAGCGGCTCTAGCGTGAGAAAGTTTAAGAGAACTACCAAAGTTTTTGTTCACATACGTTTCTTCAATAGCCGCCTCGACAGGATTATATTTATCTACGATTTCACACAGCCTTCCATGTATTTCTAAAAGCCTATAAGCCATCTCTACTCTCGGCGATGTATTTATAACTCCAGCCGCCACAAACCGCAGCGCATTGTTATACAACTCTATAATACCCCAGCCTGTATGCTGCAATCCTGGATCTACGCCTAAAATTCTCATTTTCTTTTTCTTATTCTGCGTTTTGGAATTCTAATAAAAACCGTCGTACCAATATTCTCTTCACTCTCAAGCCAAACACTTCCACCATGCATCTCAATAAAAAGCTTAGCAAGCGGCAAACCTAGCCCAACTCCATATGGGCCAGAAACCTCTCTATCACTATCGGGGAAATCAAATGCATTTAACATCTCATCAATAGACATGCCTTTTCCAGAATCTGAGATTGAAATTACCAGATCTTTTTTCTCTTGCTTCTTGTCAGTAATAGTAAGTTGCGCACCTTTATTTGAAAACTTAATAGCATTATCAATTACGTTCTTTAAAACTTGAATTAATTTTGCTTTATCACCTTTGATCTTGACGTTTGGATGATTAAAATGCGTCACAAGGTGGATCTCATTAGCTTTAATTTTGTATCGAATATTTTCTATTGCTTTATCTATCAAATCTACAAATTCAAACTCTGTCTCTACCAACTCAATTTTGCCTGTCTTACCGCGCGATAAATCTAAAAAGTCATTAACTAGATTCTGCATTTGAACACCAGAGTTAAAAATATCTCTGACACGCTCTTTTTGTTTATGATTTAGAGAGCCAAAAAATTCTGTCTCAAGCATCTGAGAAAATCCAATAACTCCATTCAAACTATTCTTAAGCTCATAACCCATTCTTTCAATAAAAAAAGATTTAGCAAGGCTGCCTTTCTGGATAATTTCTAACTGCTTACTATAGTTTCGCGCAAATAAAAAACACAAACCAATAGTAGTCGCTACAACTAAAAGCACCCAAACAATTCCTTCACCAAACATAAATCTTTATTGATCAATAAATTAAATAATTACTTTCTAAAGACTAACATTTTTATTAGATTATTGCTAACGCGATAATGAGTTTTTAAATGGTAGCACGAGTTAACACTATAGAATTTGTTGGTGTAGATACGACAGATGTTGATGTACAAGTCCATATGTCCCAAGGCATGCCTGGAATAAATATAGTAGGCCTTGCTGATAAGGCGGTGGCAGAATCTAAAGAACGGATTCGCGCTGCATTTCATAGCATGGGCTTAACAATTCCCCAGAAAAGAATAACTGTAAATCTTGCCCCTGCAGATATTCACAAAGAAGGGAGTCATTACGATTTAGCAATCGCACTAGGAATTTTGGTAGAAGCCGAGATTGTTCCGCAACATGAGGTGCAAGACTATATAATACTTGGGGAACTTTCCCTAGATGGCAGAATTAATCCTATTCGCGGCGTTCTTCCTGCTGCGATAAATGCAAACTCGAAAAAACTTGGTTTAATTTGCCCTGGCGAAAACGGCTCAGAAGCTATGTGGTCAGGTAATTATAAGGTGCTTGCTCCAAACAATTTACTTGAATTGATTAATCATTTTAAGAACCAGCAAATTTTATCTACACCTCAAAAAATCGTTGCGAATGATAATGTTAAATATCCGGACCTACGCGATATAAAAGGTCAAAAAATTGCAAAACGCGCCTTGGAAATTTCTGCGGCTGGCGGACATAACCTTATGATGATTGGGCCCCCTGGCTCTGGAAAATCGATGCTTGCAAAACGTTTACCAGGATTATTGCCACCACTTACAACTGAAGAGATGTTAGAAGTAAGTATGATTAGCAGCATCGCTGGCCAACTTCTTAATGGCAACATTGTAAGGACTCGTCCGTTCAGAGATCCGCACTGCTCATCATCAATGCCATCAATCGTAGGCGGAGGAAGAGATGCAAAACCCGGAGAAGTAACTTTAGCACATTTGGGGGTTTTGTTTTTGGATGAACTTCCAGAGTTTAACAGAAATGTTCTTGAGTCATTGAGGCAACCTTTAGAAACAGGAACTATAACTATCTCACGTGTTAACTCACACGTTACTTATCCATCCAGATTCCAACTTATTGCAGCAATGAACCCTTGTAAATGTGGTTATTTTGGCGACCCTAGAAATGCATGCTCAAAAGTGCCAAGATGTGCTGAAGATTATCAATCCAAAATATCAGGCCCATTACTAGATAGGTTTGATATAAGGGTAGATGTGATGGCGCTTTCTACTCATGAAATGGAGCAAGATGAAGTCAGCGAATCGACCTCAACAGTTGCTGAACGAGTTGGCAAAGCTAGGCAGCTACAGCTCGATAGATACAAAGATTTAGGAATTTCTTTAAATGCTTATGCAGATGGCGAAACATTAAACAATGTGACCGTTTTGGATAGAGAGTCCAAAGAACTGTTGTTGTCTTCACAAGATAAATTTGGTCTATCGATGCGCGGATATAACAGAGTCCTAAGAGTTGCTCGCACTATTGCCGACCTTGCACAAAGCGAGAATATAACTAAGATGCATATTGCAGAAGCATTAAGCTTCAGGGTGGCAAAATTAAAAGTGTAGCATGCGCGAGTACAAAGGCAAAAAAAGTTTCAGCTCTCTATATACCGATCTTACAAAGACATCCTTTGCTAAGCATGGTTTTGCCAATCAAAAAATCGCTGCACACTGGCCACTGATAGTTGGCCAAACAATTGCTCAATACACGCTGCCTCAAAAAATTGTTTTCAAACCAAATTCAACAAGAGGTGGAATACTTCATGTTGGGGTTAGCAATCCTGGGTTATCTCTAGAGCTTCAAGCAAAAGAAACTTTTATAGTTGATAAGATTTCAACATTTTTTGGGTACCAAGCCGTGAGTAGAATCAAAGTTAATATAGATAGATCGGCAGCAAATTCTAATAAACCGCCAAAAGCCGCAGCTCCAAAAACTTCTATATCTAAAAAGGAAGCAGAAAAGCTGCTGAAACAGCTTGAAGCTATCAAAGATCCTGAACTAAAAGCAACTTTAGAAGAGCTTTATAAGGGGATGTTTGAATAAGGCGTTTTACATATTTAAAAGACCAAACAAATGAATTTTTAATTTTTTGATCGGGGAATGTTTATAAAAAATTCATTTGCTGGCCTGCTATTCCTTAGAAACCCTTACTTAAAAAATATGGGCGTGCGCCGTAGGCGCTAAAGTAATGAATGGGCGCAGCGGAAAGGGTCGGGGAAAGGAGCTAGCCCATTCATTATGCTAAAGATGGTTTGCGCAGCAAACTAAACTTATATACCTTTTTATTATCTGTAACAATCTTCTGATTACAATATATGGAAAACAAAAAACTAATTATATATTTAGACATATTGGGATTTAAAAAACTCATATCTTCAAATATGGAAAAATTAGAATGTATTATAGATTATCTAAATAAAGGGCTAAGAGCCATCAAGGAACAGGGTTTCCCTTCGATTGAAGTTGACTGGATCTCTGATTCTATTCTTATTACTTTAAATTATAAAGAATTTGAATTGAGCCTTAATAAGAAAGTCTCTGGAACCTACAATAAGGATTCCACACATGAAAAAGAGAATCCTTTTTGGATAGGTTATTTTCAAGTTATTGCCACTATTCACTTGATGTCTATTCTGATGATAAATCCATTAAGAGGGTTTATTACGATCGGAGAAGTTATAAGAAAAGATGGTGTAGATAGTGGATCTAAAGTTATATTTGGCACTGGTCTTTTAAAAGCTCATGAAGCGGAACAACAAATTGCTTCTCCTATTATTCTAATTGACTCAGAGTTAATTAAAATAATAAATGATTCTCAATCACAACTAAAACCCAAAGATTCTAGAATTGTGAAAACTACTTACTATGAATACAGCAACCCTAAATCTAGAAAATATTTGATTTCTAAAGAAGGACATATAATCGATTTTACCCAAGTAACTACTGATCGTTTAGATGACTTGTCCAAATTACCATACGTACATACTACATGGAGTAAAATAGCAGAAAAAAGTAAGGGTAGTGATAAACAGAAATGGAAATGGATTAGAAACTTTATTGATAAAACTATAAACAATGAGCTGATTGTTGCTATTGGGTTTAAGAAGAGTATTGAAGGCACTTACTTCAATACCTAAACCAACCCAACAAAATCTTTCATATCGTACAACTTCCCGGCCTTTTGTTTAGCAAGCCAGATTGCCACTTTTAGTGCACCATCCGCAAAAACAGATCGATCAAACGCTTCGTGCTTTATTTCAATTTTTTCTAGATGACTTGTGAATAAAACCTCATGCACACCAACCACATCACCAATTCTTTTCGACTCTATATCGAAATCTTCATCTCTAAATTTGCTTATAGAGTTTTTGAGCATAAGCGCTGTGCCTGAAGGCGCATCTAACTTTTTTGTGTGGTGAGTTTCTTCAATTGCGATTTTAAAATCTCTATCTAAGACTTGCGCTGCCTTGCCGACTAAGAAATTCGTAATCGCCACACCCACACTCATATTCGGCGACCAAAAAACAGCTATTTTTTTAGCAGCATTCTCAAACTCTTTTAATTGCTCTTTTGAAAACCCAGTAACTCCACAAACATATTTGCACCCCTGCTCAGCACAGATAGCAAGATGCTTCATTGACGCTTCTAAAATGGAGAAATCTATTACTATATCAACCTGCTTAGCTACAGAAGCGAAATCATCTGTTTGCGAAACTCCTATCACTTCTACAAAAGTCGGTTTATATTTTGAATCCTGAGCCAAGCGCATTAGCTCTTTGCCCATCCTTCCTTCACAACCGACTATTGCTAGCTTCATTTTGAAAAACCTAATTTTGCGAATCCATCTTCAAGAGTATCTACGAAACGGAATGAATCTAAAACCCAAGCTGGTGCAAATTTCTCTTCAATTATGTGGTTACAAATATCTCTAATTTTATTCCAATAGCCCTTATGGTTTATTATTATGATTGGCTTATTATGGTCACCTAAATATTTCAGGGTTACAATTTCAAAGAACTCATCAAGCGTTCCAAAACCACCTGGTAAAATAAAAAAAGCATCTGATTTCTCAAACAAATCCTGCTTACGCTGATACATCGTGTCAACTATATAAGTATGATCCATATCCTTATTTAACGGCTCTCTCTGATTTAAGATTTTAGGATACACACCGGTTACAACTGCACCACTAGCATGCGCTGCACGGGCTACTGCACCCATCAGGCCTGAATCACCACCACCGTATACTAATCCTAAACCATGCTTTGCAATCAACTTGCCGCAGTCAGATGCAAGCATCTTATAATCGTCTGAAACAACCGAACTTGATCCACAAAACACTGCTAAATTTTTAATTTCCATATTTTCTTTAATAATTGATTTAGTGAATAACTGGTATATACTGACCTAAATTAACTTTCAACGTTTTTTCAGGGTTTATGCTTAAGGATCTAATCAGCTTTTTACCTTCTATTCATAAAGAAGGCTATCTGTTCATTGGAATATTCATACTTGTTACAATGTTGTTCATGGCGTTTTCTAAAACTATGGGCTTCATTGGAATCGTATTAACTATATGGTGCGTATGCTTTTTCAGAGACCCAGATCGCGTTACCCCTCAAACCGAAGGACTTGTTGTTAGTCCTGCAGATGGCAAAATCGTCCAGATAGTTGATGATGCCACAGCTCCTGTTGAACTAGAAATGGGAGATAAGAAATTTAAAAAAGTCAGCATATTCCTAAATGTGTTTGACGTGCACGTGAACCGTATTCCAATCTCGGGGACTGTCAAAGCTTTACATTACCATCCCGGCCAGTTTTTAAATGCCTCATTTGACAAAGCAAGTAACCTGAACGAAAGACAAACAGTTTTAGTCGAAACTAAAGACGGTGTTCAAGTTCCTGTTGTACAAATTGCTGGGCTAGTCGCACGCAGGATTGTCTGTAACTTAGATGAGAACCAAGAGGTCAAAACTGGTGATAGATTTGGCATCATTAGGTTCGGTAGCAGAACCGATCTATATCTACCCCCTGAAACAAAAGTAGAAGTTCTTGTAGGTCAGTATATGATCGGAGGAGAAACTGTAATTGCTAAATTAAAATGATAAAGAATAAGCGACTCTCTGCTGTTCCAATACAAAGATTGGTGCCAAACTTTATAACACTAATCAGCCTATGTCTTGGCATAAGCTCCATTCGATATGCCCTTGATGAAAAATGGGTTATAGCCGTTAGTTTGATTCTTATTGCAGGCTTCATGGATGGAATTGATGGAAGACTTGCCAGACTTTTAAACGTAACTAGTAGATTTGGAGCCCAACTTGACTCCCTAGCAGATATGGTAAGCTTCGGTGTCGCGCCAGCTATTTTATTATATTTGTGGTCATTACACGGAATTCCCTATAAAGGTGTTGGCTGGACATTTGTACTGTTCTATGTGACCTGTTCTGCTCTCAGACTAGCTCGTTTTAATTCCGTATTAGAAGATCCCAAAGAAAAAGCCAAATCTATGAGTTATTTCACTGGCCTTCCAATGCCGTCTGCCGCTGGCATTGTGATGTTGCCACTGATACTAACTTTTGACTTGTTCGACAAGGAAGCTTTCTCATATTTAATAGTTGCACCTTATATGTTGCTAATAGGATTTCTAATGATCAGCCGTATTCCTCTGTTTTCTTTCAAAAAAGTTTCTATAAAATCTGAGTTGGTACCACTAATATTTATTTTAGCAGCTGTTATAATCGCTGGAATCATTATTGAACCATGGATTGTTCTTCCTTTTTTTGGCATAGCATACTTAGCAACAATACCTCTAAGCACTTATATGTACTGGAAAACTTTTATAAAAAAATAATTCCTCTATGACTGTAGAAATTAAAATATGCGGACTTACCAGCATGGAATCAGTAAATGCTTCTGTAAAAGGTAAGGCTAAATATATTGGCTGCTCTTTTTATAACAATTCGCCCAGAAATGTAACGCCTGAAATCGCAGCTGAGATTACTGAATTTGTACCTCCATCTATTCATAAAGTAGCAGTCACTTCAACACCCGACTTTTCTTTACTGGACGATATTTTCCATTTTTTCAAACCAGCATATTTACAGCTGGACGACTTCGAGTCACCTGAGAGAATCAAAAAGATTAGAAATAAATATGGCTGCAAAATCATCAAAACTATTTATGTGTCTTATGAAGATGATTTACTTGTAACACAAGATTATGAATCTGTTTCTGACATCTTTTTATTTGACTCTAGACATGGGAACGACCTTTTTGTTGAGTTACCAGAGTCGACTTTTGATTGGCAACTCTTGAAAAAAGTTAACACCAACAAACCTTGGATACTATCTGGCGGGCTTACTAAGTTCAACGTTCAACACGCTATTCGTGTTAGTGGAGCAAAAATTGTTAATGCATCATCAACCCTAGAAACATCGCCAGGAATCAAAGATCCCAAACTCATCGAAGGTTTTATAAAAGCAGTGAAAGTGGAGACATATAGATGAAAAAACATCCTATTATCGGCATTACTCTTGACCATGAAACAAAAGAGACTTATTCAGCTTTTCCTTGGTATGCTCTGAGAGAAAATTACAGTGGTTGTGTTGCAAAATACGGCGCAGCACCAATTCACCTACCTTATATCTCCGATGCTATAGATTCTTATTTAAGCGCAATCGATGGCTTGATTTTAACGGGCGGAGATTTTGATATTCATCCAAAATTTTATGGGGAAGAAATCACAAATGCGAAGGTTTCTCCAAAGGATTTTCGAACAAACTTTGAGATGGCGCTTTGTAAAAAAGCTATAGAAAGACAAATTCCTATTCTTGGAATTTGCGCAGGACATCAACTAATTAATGTGTCACTCGGCGGAAGTCTGCACCAGCATATCCCTGACGCAATACCGAACCATGTAGTACATGAGCAACCTGCACCAAAGAATATTCCGTCTCATGACATTCAACTGGTTCATGGCACCAAACTTCATAAAATTGTTGGCAAAGATAAATATAAAGTTAATAGCACACATCGCCAAGCTATAAATAATTTAGGTAAAGACTTGATAGTGAGCTCCAAAGCTCCAGATGGAGTAATTGAAAGTATAGAGCATATCAATCATCCATTTTGCATTGGCGTTGAATGGCATCCAGAATATTTGGCTTGTAAAGAGGATGAGCTTTTAGTTGAAGCCTTTGTGGAGGCTTGTAAAAATGGAAAAAGCTAGAATTGCGAAGGTAATTGCTCGCGCTGGATATTGCTCACGCAGAGATGCAGAAAAATTAATCCTTGAAGGCAAAGTCACTTTAAATGGCAAGATTGTAGATTCTCCTGCTCTCAATGTATCAATCAATGACGATATAGCAATCAATGGCAAACTCTTAAATAAAATTAGCAATGAACGACTCTGGTTATTTTATAAACCAGTAGGAGTAATAACTACCCATAAAGACCCTCAGGGCAGACCAACGGTCTTTGAACTTCTCCCTAAAAGCATGCCCAGAGTGGTTTCAGTAGGTAGGCTTGATTTGAATACAGAAGGGCTTTTACTACTAACCAATAGTGGTGAACTTGCCAGACAATTTGAGTTACCATCTAACGGTCTGAAAAGAGTCTACAGATGCAGAGTATTTGGCAAAATCACTCCTAATATTATTTCTGCTTTAGCAAAAGGCGTAACTGTTGATGGTGTCAGATATGGAAAAATTATTGTTAGAACTGAAAAGGAACAAACCAGTATGAACAATTGGATTAGTGTTGAGTTAACTGAGGGAAAGAATAGAGAAATACGAAAAGTATTTGAGCATTTTGACCTGAAAGTGAATAGGCTAATTCGCACAAATTATGGCTCATATAGCTTGGACGGTTTAAAAATTGGCGAATCAAGAGAAGTTAAAATTTTGAGAGATTAAAAGAATAAAAGACTTTAAAAACTATCAAATAAAATTTTCTAGACACCGTCTCAATTAGAAGGCCACTATGTCTGAGATTGACGATTATTCCAACAAAAAGTATACTGCTAGGCAAATAACCTAACAGGGCGATACTTAACATATGCTGCATAAATTCATAGCTTTTTGCTTTCTAATATCTCTCTCTTCTCAATCTTATGCGGAAGAAAAAATACTCTTGTTAGCAGATCCAAAGGTCCTCGCAGTACCAATAATTGAAAACAACGAGCCGATCGTTGATTTAAAAGATCAAAATATAATTGCAGTAGGCCCATCTCCCGAAATTCCTAACAATACCGACTATACCAAAATGCGTAAAAGCGTTTATGATAAGTTAGTGGCTGCTCAAAATATGCTTCCCAATGGAATGAAACTATGCCTATATGAGGGCTACAGAAGCCTTGAACTTCAACAAACGTTGTTTTCTGGGTACTATGAAAAAATGAAACAAGCTCACCCAACCTATAATCATGAGCAATTGTTTATGGAGACTTTAAAATTAGTCTCGCCAGTCGTTAACTTGGATGGGTCAAAAAACATACCGCCTCACTCCACTGGTGCTGCTGTCGACGTTTACCTCATAGATAACAAAGGCAATATACTAGATATGGGAATTCTGGCCAAAGATTGGATGCAAGACCTAGATGGATCTCTATCTAAGACCAATTCCAAAATTGTCTCTAAAGAAGCACAAAGGAATAGGCAAATTATGTCTGATGTTCTTACTAAAGTTGGGTTTGTCAACTTCCCTGCCGAGTACTGGCACTGGTCCTATGGAGACAAATACTGGGCCTATAACAAAGGTGAGAAGAATGCTTTTTATGGAACAATCAAGTAGTATGAGCTTATCAACCTAGGCCTTGTCTCATTTTGTACTGGTCGCTGAGAGGCAAATTTTATTAAAACACGCAATTACTAATAACGTTCTGCACATCATCAGAATCTTCTAATGCATCAATAAGTTTTTGTATCTTGTCCTTGCCTTCTGCATCCAACTCGGTCTCGGTCAAAGGTCTCCAAGTTAGCTGGGAGCTATCGGCAGTCCCATATTTTTTCTCAAGCTCATCCCTAACCGAACCAAATGATTCTGGCTCACAGGTAATTTCATGATGCTCTTCGAAAGTGGAACAATCACTTGCGCCCACTTCAAGAGCTGATTCAAACATTTGCTCTTCTGTTGCAACAGTTTTCGGATAAACAATTAGCCCAATCCTATTGAACAAAAAATTAACACTTCCAGTCTCACCGAGCGATCCTCCATTTTTGGTAAATATAGATCGAACTTCAGAAGCCGTTCTGTTCCTGCTATCGGTTAAAGCTTCTACTATTATTGCAATGCCATTTGGGCCGTATCCTTCATATCTTATTTCTTCAAAATTCTCAGCATTGGCTGGATTGATGGCCTTATCCATGGCATTTTGTATTTTGTCTTTTGGAACATTTACCACCTTTGCAGCATTGATAGCAGCTCTAAGCCTTGGATTATACGCAGGATCTGGCCCAACTTTAGCTGCCACAAAAACTTCTTTTAGCAGCTTTGTAAATAACTTAGCGCGCTTTGCATCTTGCGCGCCCTTTCTATGCATAATATTCTTAAACTGTGAATGACCTGCCATCTACAACACCTTATTAATTGCGCTGTATATAATACCTTTTGAAGTATAATTCTCAAGAAATATTGCATAATGCTCCAATTTTGCTATCCTAGCCTAAGTTAAATTATTGTGCATACATGACGAAGAAACTTGAAACACTCAAAAAACATCTACAGGATTCCAAAATTTCTAAAGAACTTAACTCTATAGAAATAGCGCTAAATGAACTTACCGTTACTACTGATAAAAACGACTTGATAGAAGTTTTAAGCTTCTTAAAAACTGACAGCAAGTGCCATTTCAACCAATTAGTTAGCATTTGCGGAGCAGACTATCCTGAAAGAACGAAGAGATTCGATGTTGTTTATAACTTGCTAAGCTTTAAACATAATCAGAGAATCAGAATCAAAGTTGCTCTGGGCTATGATGAAATTTTATCAACCGCATCTGAAGTGTTCATTAACGCGACTTGGTATGAAAGAGAAGTTTGGGATATGTACGGAATAATGTTCGCTAATAACCCAGATCTTCGCAGAATTTTGACAGACTATAACTTCGAAGGTCATCCGTTACGCAAAGACTTCCCACTGACAGGAAATGTGGAAGTAAGGTATGATCATGAGCAGAAAAAAGTTGTTTATGAACCAGTTACACTAACGCAAGAATTTAGGAATTTTGATTTTATGAGTCCTTGGGAGGGAACAAATTATGTTCTTCCTGGGGATGAAAAAGCAACTAAAGAAGGAAAATGACATTAGACAATTTTTCGGATTTTTTTGAACCTCAAATTCGTCAAGTAGACAAGTGGATCAAAACAAGTCCTTACTCTAGATTAATGAGATTAGATAAACCAGTTGGTATTTATCTGGTTTTACTTCCAGCACTTTGGGCAATTGCTTTTGCAGAAGACAACATTTTTTGGATGCTTTGGCTATTTTTAGTATTCACAGCAGGAGCCGTAGTCATTCGTGGGGCAGGTTGCATCTTAAATGACTTAGCAGACATTGAATTCGATAAGAAAGTTTCAAGAACAAAAAAAAGACCTCTTGCAAGTGGTGAACTAAGCAAAAAGGAGGCTTATAAGTTGTTATTCCTTTTATTAGGAGCTGGGTTTGTACTGCTACTAACGCTTCCTTTTAAGATTATAATTTTAGGGCTACTTTCAATTATTCCTATCGCAGCATATCCATACTTCAAGCGGTTTACATTCTACCCACAAGTCATGCTAGGTCTGGTATTCAACTTAGGAGTTTTTATGGGCTGGTACTCAGCTGATTATAAACCATCTATTGTACCTTTTATTTTGTATGCAGCCTGCTTTTTTTGGACAATTTCCTATGATACTATCTACGCCCACCAAGACAAAGAAGATGACCTTGCAGCAGGCGTTATGTCTTTAGCTATAAAACTAGGAGTCGATACTAAAAGAGTTATTTGGAAGTTTTATTTAATTACAATAATCTTAATTGCCATAACTGGAATGAATTCGCATATGAATTTTATGTTCTACTTAGCAACAGCAGTAGGTGCTTATCACTTATATTGGCAAGTTGAGACATTAGACATCAACGACCCGAAAAGCTGCCAGAATAAGTTCAAATCAAATGTGCAATTTGCCTTGATTATTTTGATTGGGATATTGTTGGGCAGGATTTAATGACTATAGTCACCGCCCCCCGCTGGAAACCCTCCAACCCAGGGCACGTGTTTCTTCTCTATCAATTTCCTTAGCCAATACACCCACTCTACGAGTTAAATCCTCTGATAATTCTCCGCAATTCAGTTTTGGACCAATCCCCAATAAATCCCTTATTGGCTTCAGAATGGAGTGACAACTCTCAGCCTTTAAAGCTGTAGAAGCTACATCATTAAATTTACTCTCTCTAAACTCTCCTTGCCTTCTCCCCGCAACCACTGCATTCCCAATCCTTCTGGAAGAATCTCCGAGTTCTCTTCCGTAGTTGAGACAGACAGCATACGCATCTTCATGACTACTCCAACACGCATTATTCCTTAAGGCTTCCAGTTTCCTATGTTCAGCTAACATTTCGTCCAATTTTGATGGGTTCATTTTTTTACCTATGTAATTCTGGGATATTCTCTTAGCGACACCGGCCTACATATATAACGCATATTTTCTTTTGATAGCATAACAATTACCTCCCCAACGTTTCTTTTTCAACAAAAGCATTAACCCATTTTGTCATTTCACCTTTTAGTGCTCTACAGTCCAAATCACCACCAAAATCTACCGTGCCATGACCATTCCCACTGATTCCGTTTGACATAGGTCTTGAACTTCTATTGCAAGCTGTAAAAGCCAAATGGCTAAAAAATATAGGATCGAATCTTCTTTGAGAGAAAACTTTATTGTCTGGGTCGCTCATCCTATTTTCGTACACTTCTTGGCCGATTAAAGTAGCAGATTTTTCTAAACTTCTTGTGTCTTCTCTGCATTGCAGCCATGTGAGAACTCCCTTACCTTTTGTTTTTTCGCACTCAGAAACTTTTCTGCGCAATTCTGCGTGAGTGCTTAAAATTTCGTCAAATTTTGATGGGTTCATTTTCACCTCTAATTTTCAGAGAGATATAAATTAACTCAACTAAAGTGTCTATGTAAAAAATTACCTACTTAGAACTTTTTCGACTTCTGCAATAACTCTCTTTTCTTCTCCATAGCAGCTCCGATCATAATAACAATCTTGCGTTGTTATAGTACCACCTTTCCCATCGGGGAAAAAATTTGTGGAACATAGCCATGTACGATTGCGCAAACAATCGGCATATTCTCCTTGAGCAGTAATTACTCCATCAAACTCTTTAGTGTTTGCTGCTTCTGGAATTTCACCCTTATGAAGCTTTTCGGCAAACTTGCTGGCTTCACTTCGAAAATTCCTAGCTGCGTTACACCTTTCCCTTCCTAATTGTTTACAATCTCTTCTAATTTGGGAGAAAAGGGGCAACCACTTATCTTCGCACTCTTTATTATATTGTTCTCTTAAGGCTTTTCGTTGAAGGAACGACGCTTTTACACTCTCTAGCATTTTTACTAGCTCGGCATTATAAGAACTGTGTCTCTATCCAAATTCGCAAATCCAGTTGTGCGGGTGTCGAAGCGTAAGCTGACGTTACCAATAGGGCCGTTTCTTTGTTTTGCGATTATAACTTCTGCAATGTTTTTAGCACGCTCCATATCCTCTTGCCACTGGTGGAATTTGTCATCACCGTGCTGCGGCATTTTACGCGCTAGATAATATTCTTCACGGTAGATGAACATCACAACGTCGGCATCTTGCTCGATGTTTCCGCTTTCCCTTAAATCTGAAAGTTGCGGGCGTTTATCATCACGTGACTCTACCGCACGCGATAATTGCGAAAGTGCTATTACGGGAATATCAAGCTCCTTTGCAATCGCTTTTAAGCCTTGGGATATCTCACCTATCTCCTGCACCCTATTTCCTTCTGAGGATGCATTTGTGCCGCGCAATAGCTGCAAGTAATCGACGACTATTAACCCTAAGTTATGCTGTCTTTTCATTCTGCGCGCACGCGTTCTTACAGCCGAAATTGTAAGTGCTGGAGTATCATCAATAAATATAGGTGTTTCATTCAGCTCCGTGCTTTCTTTAAGCAAAGTGGAAAACTCGTCTTTGGTAATATTTCCAACCCTGATTCTACTACCATCAATTCCTGTTTTAATGGAAAGCAACCTTGCTGCGATTTGCTCTGCTGCCATCTCTAGTGAAAAGACACCAACACTTTTTCTTTTTTCATTTTTATCAACTTTGTCGTTTAGAAACTCTATCGCGGCATTAAGCGCCATGTTAATTGCAAGGGATGTTTTACCCATCGACGGACGAGCCGCCAAAATTAATAAATCTGAGTTTTGCAGCCCGCCCAGAAGCTTATCTAGGTCGATATAACCCGTTGTTACGCCGTTAACATCTCCACCACGTTTACGAGCTAAATCTATTCTGCGTAGCGCTTCATTTAAAGTCCCTTTAAGTTGAACAAAACCTGAATCACTTGCACCTTCCGATGCTAAATTAAAAAGTCTTTGTTCGGTTTTTTCAATTAGGTTTTGGGCTGTTGTGTTAATGTCTTTTTCGTAAGATTCATTAACTGCATCTTGTCCTATTTCAATTAAGTTTCTACGAATTGCCGTATCGTAAATGTCTTTCGCGAAGTGGGTTAGGTTGATGATTGTTGAGGCATTTACAGAAAGTTTCAAAAGGTAATCAAGGCTAGTTACACCTGATTTTTCAATAGCTTCTTCCTTATCAAAAAAGCTTTTCAAAGTGATCGGTGAGCCGATTACACCGCGCTCCATACACTTCAAAATAGCTTCATAAATTTTTTTGTGAATTGGCACGTAGAAGTGCTCTGGCATTAGAAAATCGCCAACTTTATTGACATGTTCGTTATTGTTTAGGAATGCACCAAGAACCGCCTGCTCTGCTTCTATATTGCATGGCAGTGCGCGGAAAGTACTATCAGCTTTTATTTCTAAATCTAGGTTCTTAGCTTCCATAATTTCTTACTGTATCAATCAGAATTTCAACATTTTCGATTTTAGTTTCTGGCAACATTCCATGCCCTAAATTTATAATCGTTCTGTTAAAATCTACTTCTTTGAGGAAATTTCCAACTTCGTTTTTTACAATATTTGGTTCAGTTAAAAGCAATGCGTTATCGATATTACCTTGCAGAGCAACATCTTTCAGATTGCTATTCGCCCAAGATAGCGGGGTATATTGATCAAGCGCTACAGCATCAACTTTCGTTTGCTCTACATAGTGCTTGTACATAACACCAGCTTTCCTAGGAAAACCAATTATTGGAATTTTTGGAAATTTCTTTCTCAAGGAGCTTACTATTTTTTCGGTAGGCTTTGCAACCCATTTTTTGAATTCTTGCTCAGTTAGCACCCCGCTCCATGAGTCAAAAAGTTTCAAAACCTCAGCGCCTGCTTCGATCTGCATGTTCAAATAAATAATTGTAGACTCAACAATCGACTCAATCAGTTCCGAAAATTCTTTTTCATGTTCATATGCGAATTTTTTGGCCGCAATAAAGTCTTTTGATCCACCGCCTTCAATCATGTATGCAGCTATTGTCCAAGGGGACCCTGCAAAGCCGATGAGTGTTTTATTTGGGTGAGATTTTTTCATCTCTGAACTTACAATTGAAATTGTTTTAGCAATTTTTTCAAAGACTTGTACGTTTGTATTTTTGTATTTTTTAACATCAATAGGCGAAATAATTTTTCCTAAAACTGGTCCTTTTTTTTCTTCAAATTCGACTTTCATTCCTAATGCAAACGGAACAATTAAAATGTCCGAAAATAAAATTGCAGCATCAATGTCAAATCTATCAAGAGGTTGTAAAGTTACTTCTGCTGCTGCTTCTGGTGTCATACAGAATTCTATAAAATTTGAAAAGTTTTTACGAACGTTTCTGTATTCAGGTAAATATCTACCTGCTTGCCTCATAAACCACATTGGTGTTCTATCAGCTTTTTCATTTCTCAAAATTTGCAATAAGGGTTTAGTCATTAATTAAATAATATATTTCTATTAAAGAGTTATTTTTATTATTAGGGATGTTGATATGTTAATTACTTTTAATCAACAGTTATTCTACATGATTATTAACAATAATCATATGAGAATATGTCATTCCCGCGAAAGCGGGAATCTAGTAAAGAACCTTTGGAAAAAGGTGGATCCCCGATTGCTCGGGGATGACAAAAGGTGGAGAGTTATCAACACTACTAACAATTAAGATGTTTTAGTTATCAACGTGTTTAAAACGCATAAATAAACACCTTGTAAAAATTACCATTTTGTCAGTAATAATTTCTAACAAAGTTATCAAGAGAGTTATTAACAGAGTTATTGACATTGGAAAAGTACTGTAGGTTTAATATATAAAAGTTTTCATTTAAAAAATATAACGCATGGAAGAGTTCGATACACCCATCAAAAAGTTGGTCTACCCAATTTTGATAAATGCATATAAGACCAAAAGTTGTTTAGAGGTATATTATGCCATTGGAAAAAGTGCGAGTGAGTTAAAAAAAATAGATAAAAATGAAGAATATTGGGGGTTGATTCAAAATTTAGCCTTGAGTTCAGCGGTAATAAATATTTACAAAATTTTTGATCAATCCAGTAAAAAGTATAAAAAGCATACTCTTTTTGAGATAATCGAATTTGTAAGAAATGACAAAAATATATCTGAAAAAATTACGTGGTGGATGAATAATAACAGGGCTTTTGTAAGTGGTATTTTGGAGGGATTATGGTTTGGTTCAAAAGAAGAATTGCTAAATTGTGCTTTAAAGAAAGAAGAGTTTTTAAACGTTCTTTATAATAAGATTATAGAAGTTGTAGAAAGTAAATCTTTTAAAAAGATAAAGAAAACAAGAGATAAAGATATTGCACATCAAGAATATATAGAAAGTTATTGGTTGAAACAGGAAATCAAAACACTTCCATCAGTTAAGGAGTTTGAAAAGATTATAAATTTTGCAGTAAGTTTTTGCAATTGCATGTTAATTTATTGTGAGGGTGGTACTTTACATAACGGATCTAAATCTTTGTTTAGGACGACTCGAAGAAAAATAGCAGAAGATTTAGGGATTGTAGATATAATTGAGTCCTCCGAAAATCATGAAAAATACAAAGATTGGTACGATTACAATGAGTAATTACAAACAACATATATCTTAAAACAACTAAATTTTTGCCCCGCTCTCTTAAAAGCTTTTCGTCATTGCGAACGTAGTGCAGCAATCCAGTCCTTATATCGGTAATAGGTTGTTGCCTTTTGATCCACCCAACTCTCAAAATAATTTTTGTAATTTTTAGATTTGGGGGTGGTGTATTACAAAAATTATTTTACTCCTATCAAATATGATAAACCCTTACTTTAAAAGGGGGGCGGCGCGCAGCTCCTTATACTAAAGTTGTCGCGCCAGATCGGGGGCTTGGGGGTAAAGATCCAGCGACAACTTTAGAAATAATTGGTTTGCCTGTAGGCAAACTAAACTCTAATACTCGCCTGAAGTTTAATAGAAACAGTGTCCACAATATCCTTGCAGACCGCTGAAATTTCATCCTCAGAAAGGGTTTTTTCTTTCGGTTGCATTAGCACGGAAAGCGCTACCGACTTCTTGCCAGCTTCAATATTTTTGCCAGCGAATATGTCAAAAATCGCTACATCTTCAATCAAGTTTTGGTTAACCGATTTCACCGTTTTCACAAAGTCAGAAATTGGTGTTTTCTCATTCACAATAAATGCAAAATCACGCGTTACTGGCTGCAAGTTATTTGCAATGTAAGAAGATCTAGCATGTTTAACTTTTAGCTCTGGCAAGTTGCCAACAAAGATTTCAAAGCCAACAACATTATCGAGCAAATCATAATGCTTCAAAATGCGTGGCGAAAGCTGGCCAACATAGCCAATTAAATTTTTACCTAATTTCAACGAGCAGCTTTTTCCTGGGTGATAATAGCTTGGCGCGTCGGCGGTTATCATCAACTTATTCGGGTCAAGCCCATACAACTCAATTAGGGCAAATACATCTGCCTTAACATCATAGAAATCAAACGAGCGTTGATCTTTATACACGCTCTTATGATTGCTTTCCCCAACTCTAATTCCAGCAATACATGCAGATTGGCGTAAGCTATCTGTAGCTCTGAAAATATTAGATGCCTCAAACAAACTAAAGTTTGCAATACTTCTGGCATAATTATGCTGAGCTGCACTGATTAGGTTCGGAATAATGCTCTGGCGCATTACCGAAAGTTCACTCGAGATTGGATTCATAATCTTAAGCGAATCCTTAAACCCAAATATGTCAGAAAACTTTTCTGACATGAATGACCAAGTTACTAGCTCACTCATACCTCTTGAAGAAAGTGCCGCACGAGCCTTGTCGATGAAGTTTTTCTCACGCCATTTTATTGAGCTAGTGTCCAGTGCCAAGTTAGGTACTTGGTCTAGGCCAATAATGCGCAAGACTTCTTCAACGATGTCTGCCTGTCCGATAATATCACCTTGCCTATAGCTTGGGATTGTCACTGTTTTTCCGTCATACTCAAAACCAAGTTTCGACAAAACTGTTTTACATTTTTCTAAATCAACTTTCAGTCCTGAGAGTTTTTCAATGTAGTTGTGATCAAACTGAAGCGCTGTGAGGG
>JACCDG011170435.1_pt1 | contig 71986 bp, 59 predicted proteins | sample 7442471 | NCBI WGS metagenome assembly JACCDG01 (sample SAMN15323444, study PRJNA562643) | freshwater metagenome | isolation source: river surface water | place: USA:Blue River Watershed | collected 2017-08-17 | reverse complement strand
ATCAGATGATGGTCAAAGTCAATATGGGCCGACCCACCTTTTTACCCGCCAAAATCCCCGTTACTTTTGATGATGTGATGGTCATGGGCGAAGAATTTGAAGTGGCTGATCGCACGTTTAAGATTTCGTGTGTTTCGATGGGCAATCCTCATACGGTGATCGAAGTTGAAGACCTCGAGAACTTTCCGGTCGCAAAATACGGACCTTTGATCGAAAAGCATGAGGCATTTCCGGAAGGCACCAATGTCGAATTCATCGAAAAGCGGGATGGAAAGATCTATCAGCGCACCTGGGAGCGAGGCAGTGGAGAAACCATGGCTTGTGGATCAGGCGCTTGTGCTGTGGGAGTCGTTCTTTTGATGGGTAAGCGAGAGAGAAGCCCTATTGAGATCGCTCTCCGCGGGGGAATGCTTACTGTGGCATGGGACGGCCTGAGAGAAGTTTGGCTTACCGGAGAAGCCGTCACAGTTCAAAAAGGCGTTGCCGTCGTTTAATCGAAAATCAATTATTGGCCGAGGTCGTGGACTTCAGCATCAAGGGCTTCGGCTGAAGTAAACTCGTATTCTTTTTCTTCAGGCAAAGATTTGAGAAAGCTCTCGCGTTCAGCTCGGGTCAAAAAACCATGTTCCAGTTTTTTCTCGACCAAACGAACGTCGAATTTGGCTTCGTTTTCTTCCTTAAAAAACGCATCGAAAGCTTTAAGATCAGACTTAGTCATGAGCCTTTGATTGCCCTTTTAAACCGGAAAGGTCAATATTTTAGAATGGCGACAAAGACCCCTGAAACCCATTCTGATGATTCATTTTGCCGGGCCCTTTTTAATGGGCACCTTCTTGAGGATCGGCTGATTCCTTACCCTGAAGCTTCGACCGAAGGCTGGGGGGATGTGACCGAGGCCGTCAAACGATTTGGGGCCGAGCGGGTCAACTCACGCAAAATTGACGAAGATTCAAAAATTCCACCGGAGCTTATCGAGGAAATGAAGCAGCTCGGTCTCTTTGGAATGATTATTCCTGAGGATTACGGCGGTTTTGGGCTCAACGCCACGGGATACGCCAAGGTGATGGAAAGCCTCGTCTCTGTGGATTCTTCTCTCGCAATCACTGTGGGAGCGCATCAGAGCATTGGCCTGAAGGGCTTATTGATCTTTGGAACGGATGAACAGAAGCGCAAATATCTCCCCAAACTCGCCACCGGAGAGATGGTAGCGGCCTTTGCTCTAACGGAGCCGACCAGTGGTTCGGATGCTCAGAGTATTAAGACCAAGGCCAAGCTCACCGCTGACGGAAAGCACTACTTGATTAACGGATCCAAGCTTTGGATTACGAACGGCGGGATCGCAGATTATTTTACAGTTTTTGCCAAGGTGGACGTCGATGTAAAAGGCGAGAAAAAAGAAAAAGTCACGGCCTTCATTGTGGAGAGATCCATGGGAGTGAAGAGCCTGCAGGAGGAGCACAAGCTCGGCATCAAAGGATCCTCGACGGTGGCTCTTGTGCTTGAGGACGTCAAAGTCCCTGTTGAGAATATGCTCGGCGAAGTGGGCAAAGGCTTTAAAGTCGCCATGTCTATTTTGAATTCGGGTCGTTTAGGTTTGGCCTCGGGTTGCGTGGGCGCCAGCAAATGGATGATGCGGGAGTCCGTCAAATACGCTGCTGAGCGAAAGCAGTTTGACTTGAGACTCGTCGATTTTAAAATGATCAAGGCCTACATCTCTCAGATGGAAGTCTCGACGTATGTGCTTGAGAGCATGGTTTATCTGACGACGTCTTGGATCGATAAAGGAGTGCATGACTATTCGATTGAGTCTGCGATCTGCAAAGTTTTTGGATCGGAGACCTGCTGGGACAACGTCAACCGAGCGCTGCAAATCGCTGGCGGCAATGGGTATATGAAAGATTATCCCTACGAGCGTGCTCTGCGGGATTCGCGAATCAATTTGATATTTGAAGGCACCAACGAAATTTTGCGACTCTTTATTGCGCTCACGGGCCTCCAGGCGACGGCCACAGAGCTCAAAGAAACTCAGACCAATATTTTCAAATTGTTTAACGAACCCGCCAAGGGTTTTGGAGCGTTCTTTGGATATACGGGGCGCCGACTCCGCCAAAATTTTGCGCCGGATATGGCCAAGAAAATACATCCCGCTCTCGATAAGCAGATTCAAAATTTAGGGCGATCGGTGGCGGATTTGTCAGAGTGTTCTGAGACGCTCATCAAAAAGTACAAGAAAGATATCGTGCATGAGCAACATGATTTGCGTCGCATTGCAGATATCACGATTGATTGCTTTGCGATGGCTGCCGTTTTGGCGCGTGTCACCACAGAGATCGAAAAAAATGGAGAAAAAGAAAGCCTCCATGCGAGACAAATTGCTTCGATTTTTTGTAGTCAAGCGCGTCGACGGGTTCGAGATAATTTGCGCTCGCTCGAAGTCAATAAAGACAAAGCGGTGGACGCTGTGGCGGATCGAGTCGTCAAAAAACTCGCCTCGGACTAGTTCTCAAAATCCCTGTCTTTAAAATCTTCTGAGAGCATCCTGGCAACGATTCTTGGGATACGGAGTGAGAATCTGTGGTGGTTCTTTTTTGACCTTCACTCGAATCGCTAGAACCTTGGCGCGATCGGCTTGCGACAGCAAAATACTCACAGGGAGTTTAGGATCTTTTAGATAATTTTGAACCACATAGAGCAGCCAGGCATGGGGTTCGGATGTGGAGAAGAACTTGGCAGGATTTTCGATCCGACCGTCTTCGACGGCTTTGAGGATTCGATTGACGGCGTCCCGGCCGTAGAGGCCGGTGAGATAGTAAGGATCATAGGTCTGAGTGAATGCGGATTCCAAAAGTCCGCGGAGATGTTCGAGGCTTTCGAGTTGTTTGAGAAGCGCTGCTTCTTCGGCCTGTTTTTGGGCGGCGAGTTCGCCAGGCAAAGTCTCGAGCCACTTAATCGTTAGGTGGCGCAGAGAATTCAATACGGTTTTGAGTAGATCTTCATCCGAGGAACGTCGCTTTTTAAAGAACGACTGCATTTGGTCGACAAATCCCTGAGGGTGACTGGAGAGGGTGTGATTGAGAAATCGTTGAATTGCCCGGTCTTTAGCTTCTGGGGGCAGAGTTTCGGGCCAGAGCCATTCTTTTTGAAGCTTGGCTTCTAGCGCGGAACTCGCATTGCTGGATTTAAACAGGGCGAGAAGTCGGCGCGACGTTTGGGGGCTCCAATCGGGCGAGATTCCTAAGTGCCAAAACTCAATTGCAGGGTGGATTTGTTTTCCAATCCAGATTCGGTCTCGATATTTTGTGAGTGAGGCGCTGACTGAAGGCTTGATGAGACCTCGCGAGGCTTCTGCAAATCGATCTCGAGTAATAAAATCGTGAGCAGCAAAACTCAAAAGCACAGCGAGGAGTTCGCGTCGTTCTGTGGGATCCTGAATGAGGGTCGCCCAAGCGGAATCAAGATTTTTGAGTTGTTCTTGGAAGGGATTGGTAGGTGTCGCAAGGTCGAAGGTATCTAATGCCGTTTCATAAAAAATAACGAGTGAGAGGACATTGGCCTGAAGATCTTCAGGTGTGAATTCATAGTTCCTCAGCTTGAGGGGGTTTTCGTGCGCGGATACAAACGCGCTAAAGAGGGGGTTTGTGGAGTAAGAGGGCGATCGCTTTAAATAATCCAGGATCTCACTCGGCGCTGCCCCTGCAGGGGACGCCAACATCCAAAAAATGAGGTTCAAAAGGCTTTTGCGCATAATGGCGCGTAACGTGCAGGATTTGAGGTAAAAAGGGAAGGAATTAGGGAAGATTTGAGCCTCAATCACGCTTGACGCCCTGAGGCTTGGGAATTTAAGACTTTGATCAAGTATGCCTTCACCAACAGGAGTGACGAGACTCGTCCGAAACAAAAAGCGATCCCTCAACGGAAAACGTTCTAAACGCGAGAATCGCGTGAAGGGGACCTGGAATTATATGACCATGGGATTCCCCAGCGAAAAGAAGGCAGCAGCCTCTACGGCCAAGAAATAGGCTGTTTTTACCGGCATAAATCTTGCGTCTTGTTCAGAGTAGAGGGTGAGGATTCCCTCTTTGTATGGCAGGCGGATTAAGTTTATTTTTTGCAATTTTTCTAACATCGGCGGGTTCGTGCGATGATGTCTTTGAGTACCTTTCTGCCAATATTCAGGCGTTAGCAGATGAGACGTCAAAGCCTGTTGAAGAGGTCATTCCCAGCGTTTTGAGTGCCTATCAAGAAGCTTTTGTATCCAAAATCAAAGAAGTTCAGGCTCAAGATGCCGAATATTCAAAGGCGACAAGCGTGGAGCGGCGAATTGAGATTCTTTCGCAAATCGAAGATTTGGAGCAGGAAGCGAGCTTTATGGCCAAGGGATTTTTTAAGGCTCTCGCTATGAGTGCAAAAGGCAGAGAAGCCTTTAAGAAGTTTAAGGCTGATTTTTTTAGTGCCGACGAAGAATTGAACCTGGTGATGAAGCACCTTCAAATTCTCATGGACAAAGAGGGGCAAGAAAACTCGCGAATGAGGTTTTTTTGGCATGCCGGTCACGAAGATTCAACAGAGAAAGCTGTTTTTTTAATGAGCGGATTACTGGAAGCCTGGCCCAAAGAGCCCTAATTTTTAGCGGATCATTTCGTCAAACCAAGGTTTGGTTTTGACGAGGTCGAGAGCTTCTTCTTTCGTAGAAATCCGACCCTCGAGTTGCTCGGTTTCGATCATATCCAGAATTGTTTTAAACAGGGGGCCAGGATCAAAGCCTAAGGCTTTGAGGTCTTCTCCGTTGATGAGTGCTTTGGGCTTTAAAACTTCTGGAGGAAGCTCCGCGAGCTTTTGTTTGCAAAGTTCATAAAGTTCTAACTTTTTATGGCTCGCCATGCAGTCGATGTAGTGCATCTGCAAATGGAGGGGGAACCGAGGGTTTCTCAGAAACCTCTTTAGCGTAGAAGGACGCATTTGAGGGACATCTTTAAAGTTGAGATGATCTCGAGTGAGTTCGCAGACTGTCTCAATCAACGATCGAGAAGCCTTGAGTCGCTTTAAAATTTGCTCAGCCATCTCGGCGCCGACATTTTGATGATTGTTAAATCGAATCCGATCCGGCGGCTCGTGACTAAAAGTGGGGGGCTTTCCGATATCATGAAGCAAGCAGCCCCAGGCGAGTTCCGGCGAAACTCCATTGCATTGTTTGAGAAGAAGAAGTGTATGCACCCAAACATCTCCCTCGGGATGATACTCAGGAGGTTGTTCGCAGCCTTTCATGGCGAGTGCCTCAGGAATGATGCGATCCAGTAGTCCCAAATCGGCCAAGTGATTGAAAGCGTGATCTGCATTTTGGTTCGTGATCATCTTGGTGATCTCATCAAAAATTCGCTCTGCGGATATCTGAGTAATCGAAGAGCTATGCTTTCGAATCGCATCAACCAAAGAATCTTCCATCGCAAACTCCAGCCTCGCTGAAAATCTCACGGCTCTCAGCATTCGCAAAAAATCTTCTTGGATTCTTTGGTCGGGATTTCCGATGGCGCGAATGACTTTGCGCTTGAGATCGTCCTGTCCACCGACCCAATCAAATACTTGACCAGTCAGAGGATTCATCAGCATTCCGTTGATCGTAAAATCTCGACGCTGAACATCTTCCTGAGCAGTGGCTGTTTCAATCTTTTCGGGGTGTCGACCATCCTTGATCCCGACATCTTTGCGAAACGTCGCGACTTCGATTTTTTCGGGATTTTCTTCGTTCGAAAGAACCAAAATGACATTGAAGGCCTCGCCGACAGGGACCGTTCGTTCAAAGAGTGCTTGGACTTGATGAGGAAGTGCGTTTGTGGCGACATCATAGTCTTTGGGGGCCACATTCATCAGCTTGTCGCGAACACAGCCTCCCGCGAGCAGGGCTTGATAACCCGCTGTCTCGAGCGTTCGCACAATGTGACAGGCAAATTCAAAAGAGGCCATGAGGACAATAGTCTAACGCTTGGGTTTCCAAATGGCTACTGAAGTAGGATTGGATTCGTCTCCGGGGAGTCTATTTTTTTCGATGGCCAGAATCTGGAGGATTCCTCGATCTTGAGCTTTGGTGAGTTGGTCATAAAAGTTGAGATTCCAATGAACATTCTCAAAGAATTTTTTGTGTTGAGGATCAAACTGACTTGCCGGCGCGACAGATAAAGGAACCTGAAATCCAAAAGGCTCAAACTGAATGACAAGAAGCTCGGATCCGATTTGAGATACTTTTTCAAAAAAGAAAGGACTGAGTTCATGCACTTGCTCAATACTGTGGGCGGTAAAGCATAAAACTTTGCCCTCTTTAGGCAGCCAAGAAATGTCAGGCGCATTGTGATCAAAGCGCGAAACTTTAAGTTTCATTTTGGGGGCAAACTGAGCGAGCTGTTGAGCCATTTGGCATCCTGATTCTGTATACTCACCCATAAAAAACTGCGCATGAGTCGCTCCACCTCGGGCATGCAGTGCAAAGAGATTTTGGGCGTATCCGCCCCCGAGTTCCACAATCGAATCAAACGAGTGCTGGTCGATGATATCCAGAAGGTAGTCAACGGGACGTGGATAGTTGGGAAAAGAGGTTTTTCCATCTCGATAGGCTCGGACGTCTTCAAAAGGTCTTTGTGTAAAAGCGAGGTCTTCGGTGTACAATTTTTTTCGGAAAGCAAACTCCTTAGCGCCCGAAGGGGTGTCGACTGGAACAATCACATGGTAGCCTTCAAATCTTTTGAGACGTTCGCACGCCATAAACGCATCACAATCAGGAGATTGCAAAACCACTTGGAGGGCGCGATGACGTAGCGCCCACGCATCCTGATAGAATTTTTTCCAGAGGGCTTCGAAGCCCTCTTTTTCGCTCATCGGTGAAACATCCACGCTCAATTGTGAGCGTCCAAGATCATAAGCGTCAAGAAATGCTCATTACTCAGAATCGGAAAAGGGATCGAAGTCCGAATCGTCGGGGCGACCTCTTCCCGAAAGGGGATGCCACTGAATTTTGAGAGGTTTTAGAAACGGGATAACGTGTTGGTTCTCCGTAAAAATTTGAGAGGGGCTCTCCTGGAAGGTGTGTAAGATCGGCTTTTCACTCATCGCGGCGTGCCCACTGTCGGGAGTCGCATCGACTTCCTGCCAAGGGCCCCGGAGCGAAAAGCGGACTTGAACCCAAAGATAAGCTAATTTTGTTCGCGGATCGATGCCTTCGACGAGCACGACATCTTGATTTGTCGCGCCGAGTTCTCCCAAAATTCCCGCAAGCGCAGGATTGGCGAGTCGCGCAATGCTCACGCGATGTTCTGCGATATCGCGCGCCGCAAAAATACTCACAGGATCAAAGGCCCCGTGCTCGCCGCGAGGAAACACCGCATAGAGATCCGTAAAAGAACGGTGTCCGTCCTTTAGAGATCTCATAGGTTCGATATAATTTCGCAAATGATAGGCGAGTGAATAGACGAGATGCTCGCGTTCACGCGGACTCAAAATCGCCCAAGGAGTTTCGCTCCCGATTTCTGGAAGTTCTAAGGCGAATTCCAAGTCGGTGTTTAAAAAATCTGCGGAATGGAAACTCAAGCGAGATCTTTCAATGGATCGCATCAAGGGAACAAAAAATCGTCGAGTCGGAGGGCGAAAACCCGGTCGCTTTTTTCCGTCGGGACTTCGAAACATGATATCGTTTAAAAGATCCCGACTCTTATCTCTCAAGCGCATTTCCACAAAGGCTTCGCGATTGGTGTCTCGGTTTTCTTGATAAGTCTTATGAGCCTCAAAATTGATGAATTTTAGCAGCCCATCGACTCGCCTTTCCTCCGTGGCTCTCAAAGCTCGCGAACAAAACGAGTCGCCAGCAGAGAGAGTAACACTCCACAGGCAGAGCAAAGCCGCTAAAAATGAAATGCGAGAAAACACCACAATCCTTAAAACCTTGCAACCTGCGTACCAGTGAAGGACTGTAAAATGCCAGAAAAATGAAAGGCTTAACGAATTCTTAAACTTTCGGGATTGTCCAAGAGAAGTCGCAGGAACTCTCCTTGAACTTTGAGTCGTTCAGCAAAACTTCCCACCCACACCACTTCGTTTTCGGAATGATAACCTTGGCCATAGGGACCCATCGAATCAATGACGGGGATTTGAGCTTCGGCCAAAAAACTTGCGGCCGATCGAGTCATCGAAATACTTGCGAGAGGTTTTGGTACTCCCGCGTTTTGATGCGCTTGCTGCCAAAGTCTCTGCCAAAAAACCGGCGTGATTTCTTGCGGCGCCCAGAGAGGATTCTCGTCAAATGTCAGTTGAATGCCATTTCGGTGAAGCCGCTTTTGGTTCTTCATCAAAACCCGCATGATTTTTTGGTGATCGTTTCCCGTTTCAAACCGCGTGGCCATCTTAAAATGGAGTTTTCCGAGGAGGACATTCGGCTTTGTTTGAGCCTCAATCTCAAAAATATTAATTTTGATTTGCTCGGATTCGATCTCACTCAAAGTGCTCGAAACCTGATGGAAACCTTGAAGAAGTTTGGGCTTATTTTTGGATGAAAGAATGCCAGCGTGACCTTCGGCAGACTTGAGCTGAAGCTTCCAATGAGAGTTGCCTCCCATTTGAGCGGGGATTCGGTGGCGCTGAATTTTGGAATCATACCAGCCAGGCTCAAACACCCAAGCCACAGCCACATCTTTGGCAAAAAGAAGCATCGATTCTTTAGAGATTTTGGATCCGGTTTCTTCATCTGCAGCGATGAATATTTTGAATTGAACTTTGTTGGCGCTCCACTGTGATTTTGTCGCTTTCAAAAATTCGAGAATCAAGATCAACCCACCCTTGGCATCGGCGACCCCAGGTCCTGAAATGACGGGTCCATATTTTTTGGCATCACGACTGGCCGCAGCGCTGGCACCAAGCATTTTGGATTCTTGAAAGGGGTGAAACTCCTCAAAGACCGTATCGAGATGGCCAACCAGTAGAATTTTGAGAGGGGCTTCACTGGATCCAGCGGTAGCTTTTAAGGCGCGATGCTTGAGCGACCAATCAGCCTCGATTCCGAGAGGGCGAAGCTGATTTTTGAACCAAACCGCGGTTCGATCGAGTCCTTGCTCGTGAAGCGAGCCTGAATTGATGTGGGAGACTTCCTGAATCTGGTGGGAGATTTGCTCAAGCGAGCTTGAGGAAATCAGCGCGGCTCCTATGACGGAGGAGAAAAGTCCCGAAAAGAGCATTGCGCCACAATAGACAGAAGTTTAGCCTTTGACCATGAAAACGGCCTATTTGTATTCCGGAAAGCGAACTCCGATCGGGAGTTTTATGGGAGCCTTTAGCAATGTGTCCGCGCCGCAGCTGGGTGCAACTGCAGCTAAGGCAGCACTGCGAGCTGCGAGCCTCGCGCCTGAAAAAATAGATGAAGTCATCTCGGGATGCGTGCTTCCTGCGGGACTGGGTCAAGCGCCAGCGCGCCAAGTCTGTATTTTTTCGGGCATCTCAAATGCCGCTCGCGCGATGACGATCAATAAGGTCTGTGGTTCGGGACTCAAAGCAGTGAGTCTTGCGGCTGATCGAATCGCACTTTCGCATTCACAGTTTGTATTGGCCGGTGGAATCGAGAATATGTCGATGGCTCCCTATTATTTGAAGTCTGCTCGCGCTGGAATGCGTATGGGAAATCAGGAAGTCACGGATGGCTTGATCCTCGATGGGCTTTGGGATGTCTACAATCAGTTTCATATGGGCGTCGCGGCAGAAATGTGCGTGAAGCACTATAAATTTTCGCGCGAAGCTCAAGATGCCTATGCGGCTGAGTCTTATAAAAAGGCTCTTCATGCCATTGCGTCGGGATATTTTAAAGAAGAAATCGAAGCGGTCGAGATTGCTTCTAAAAAAGAGACTCTTAAAGTTGAGACCGACGAAGAACCTGGTCGAGGAAAAATTGATCAATTTGGAAAGCTCAGACCTGCCTTTGATAAAGAGGGCACCATCACTGCGGCGAATGCATCGTCGATTAATGATGGGGCGGCATTTTTGGTGGTGGGAGGAGAGGATCAATCGCTCAAGCCCCTCGCTCGGATAATTCATAGCGCTGAGTTTGCTCAGGCTCCTGAATGGTTTACGACGGCGCCGGTTGGTGCCATCAAAAAACTTTTGACCGAAGCCTCACTCAAAGTCGCGGATTTTGCGTCGTTTGAGATTAATGAGGCTTTTTCGGCTGTGGCGATGGCTGCGCAAAAGGAGCTTGAAATTCCTGCAGAGAAACTCAATCCCAAAGGAGGGGCTGTGGCTCTTGGTCACCCCATCGGGGCGAGTGGCGCGCGAATTTTGGTGACTTTGCTGCATACTCTCAAACCGAAGGAGCGCGGAATCGCGAGTCTCTGTATCGGCGGAGGCGAGGCTATCGCTGTCGCCATCGAAAAAATCTAAGGGGGCAAAAATGTCAGTTGTGAATTCGTCATTTAATTCAATTGGGGTGATTGGCTCGGGACAGATGGGCGCCGGAATTGCTCAGGTCTTGGCTCAATACGGAATCCAAGTGGTTCTCCAAGATATCAGTGAGCCCGCACTCGCAAAGGCAAAAGCAGGGATGGAAAAGTCTCTGCAAAAACTCCTCGAAAAAGGAAAGATCACCGAAGATCCTTCTAAAGTTTTGAGCCGAATCAAAACCACAACGAATCTCGAAGATTTTGCGCAGGTGGAACTAGCGATCGAAGCTGCGACAGAAAATCGAGAAGTTAAAAAAATGATTTTTAAGAAGCTCGATCAAATTTTAAAACCCTCGGCCATCATCGGAACCAATACCTCGTCGATCAGCATTACAGAACTGGCAGCGGTGACTAAGCGTCCTCAAAATTTTATTGGAATTCACTTTATGAATCCCGTACCCCTCATGAAGCTCGTCGAAGTGATTTGTGGGCAGCTGACGTCTCAAGAAAGCTTGGATCGAGTTCTTACGCTTGTTTCGCTCATCGAAAAATCAGCGACTAAATCAAACGACTATCCAGGGTTTGTCGTCAATCGCATCTTGATGCCGATGATCAACGAAGCCGTCTATGCATTTTACGAAGGGGTCGGAACAAAGGAAGACATTGATAAAGGAATGAAGCTTGGGACCAATCAGCCGATGGGTCCATTGGAGCTCGCGGATTTTATCGGGCTCGACACATGTTTGGCGATCATGGAGGTTTTGCATGAGGGTCTCGGTGACACCAAATATCGGCCATGCCCGATGCTTCGCAATTATGTGAACGCCGGACTTTTGGGTCGAAAGGCGGGTCGAGGCTTTTATGATTATTCGAGCGCGGGAGCAAAATAGGGATGGAGTTTGTAAAGGTTCAAGAAGCTCAAGGAATCACGACCCTCACGATTGATCGGCCCGCGAGTCTCAATGCTCTTAATGTTCAAGTGCTGATGGAACTCAAAGAGGCTTTGCAAAGTGTAAAGTCCTCCGTGGTGATTTTGACCGGCGCAGGGCCAAAAGCTTTTGTGGCGGGTGCCGATATTGCAGGCATGGTGGAGTTTTCACCGGCCGAGGCGCAAAAATTCGCCGAACTCGGCCAATCGGTGATGCGGTTGATTCAGGAAGCCTCGTTTACAAGTATTGCGGCCATCAATGGATTTGCGCTCGGCGGTGGTTGTGAGCTCGCGATGGCGTGCGATCTCATCTACGCCTCTGACAATGCCAAGTTAGGTCTCCCCGAAACCAATTTAGGAATCATCCCGGGTTTTGGGGGCACAGTGACGATGGTTCATAAAGTCGGAGTTCAGCGAGCGCTGGAACTGGTCCTCACCGGCAAGATGCTTGATGCGCCCTCGGCAAAGGCGTGGGGCCTTGTTCTCGAAGTGTTTCCGGCGACAGAATTGATGACAAAAGTTTTGGAGATCGCCACTCAGATTTCTCAAAAGGGAACTGAGAGTATTAATGCCGCCCGACGGTTGGTAAAAGCGGCGATGCTCGCGCAGATGCCGTCCGCATTTAAGGCCGAGCAAGAAGCGTTTGCTTCGCTATTTAAAACCCACGAACCCAAAGAGGGAATGTCGGCCTTTTTGCAAAAGCGAAAACCTGTTTTTAGATAAGACTTTAAGGGATTTTATGGAATTTAAATTTACAGATGAGCAGCTTGCCGTTCGAGAAATGGCCCGAGACTTTGCCCAAAGAAAAGTGGCACCTCTCGCTGATGAGCTCGACAAAAAAGCTCGCTATCCACAAGAACTCGTCGAAGAAATGGCCGCCCTTCATTTGATGGGGATGTGCGTTCCCGAAGAATATGGGGGCGCGGGTATGGATATGGTTTCTTATGTTTTGGCGTTGGATGAAATTTCGACAGCCTGCGCATCGACAGGAGTCATCATGTCGGTCAATAACTCTCTCGCTTGTGAGCCGATCAAATCCTTTGGCTCAGAAATGCAGAAGAAAAAATTTTTGACGCCGCTCGCCCGAGGCGAAAAGCTCGGATGCTATTGTTTGACGGAGCCCGAAGCGGGCACGGATGCCGCCAACCAAAAAACCATCGCCAAAAAATCCGGCGCCAAATTTATTCTCAATGGAACCAAGCAGTTTATTACGAATGGTTACGAAGCCGATCTCGCGATTGTTTACGCCAGTACCGATCCGAGCAAGGGATCCAAAGGAATCTCTGCGTTTGTTGTGGAGACGGAATCTCCCGGATTTAAGATTTCAAAAAAAGAAAGAAAGCTCGGCATTCGTGGGAGTTCGTGTGTGCAGATCGTTCTCGAGAATGTCGAAGTGCCTGCAGAGAATCTTTTGTTCAATGAGGGTGAGGGTTTTAAAGTCGCCATGAGTACGCTCGAAGTAGGGCGCATCGGCATTGCGGCCCAGGCGAATGGAATTTCTGCCGCGAGCCTTCATTGCTCTCTCAAGTACGCAAAGGAGCGGGAGCAGTTTGGAAAGCCTATCGCGGAACTTCAGGCGATTCAGTTTATGCTCTCGGATATGTCGACGAGACTCGAAGCAGGACGTCTGTTGACCTATCGAGCTGCGTTTTTGAAGTCTCAAGGCAAAAAAACCTCACTCGAATCCTCTCAAGCCAAACTTTTTGCGTCTGAGGCCTGCATGAAAAACGCGTGGGCGGCAGTGCAGATTCATGGCGGGTATGGCTACATCGAGGATTATATGGCCGAGCGATTGTTTCGGGATGCTAAGATTTGCGAAATCTATGAGGGCACAAGCGAGGTCCAGCGCCTCTTGATTGCGCGATCGGTTTTGCAAGCCGGCGTGCTTTAGTTGGACAAGGTGCCATCATTTTTGGATAGTGAATCTCGTGAATTTTGAGCTTTCTTCAGAAGATCAGGAAATTCGGCAGTGGGCCCGGCGCTTTGCACAAGAAGTCCTTGCCCCTGAGGCCGAAAAAAATTCTCGTCAAAAGATTTCTCGATCCCTTCTCGAGCGACTCGCTTCTGAAAAATTCACTGTGCTATCGATTTCAGAGACTCAAGGAGGGCTCGGACTCTCGACCTTGCAGTTTTCGCTGGTGATTCGAGAGCTCTCCAAAGTTTGCGGCTCTACAGGAGTGACAGTGGCTGTTACCAATATGATTGCGGATGTGATCAATCGCGAAGGCAATGACTTTCAAAAAAAGACGTTTTTGGGACTTCTCACTTCTGGCCAGGCGGTGACGGCGAGCTTTTGTCTCTCCGAAAATCATTGTGGTTCCGATGCGGGGGCGCTCAAGACCTTAGCGACTAAAAAGGGCGACAAGTACCTGATCAACGGCGAAAAAATATATGTCACCAATGGTGCGTATTCAGATTTTTTTCTGGTGATGGCGCGAACATCACTCGAGACCGGATCGAAGTCAATTTCGGCGTTTTTGATTCCACGCTCAACAGCCGGAGTGGTCATCGGTCGCGAGGAAGATAAGATGGGTCTCACAGGCTCTTCTACGATTCGAATGAGTTTTGAAAATGTCCTTGTGCCGGAGACTCATCGTCTGGGGCCGGAGGGGGATGGCTTTAAGATCGCCATGCGAGCACTCGATGGAGGTCGAATTTCGGTTTCGTCTCAAGCGCTGGGGATTGCGGAGGCGTCGCTCCACTATGGGATCCAATACGCCAAAGAGCGTGAGGCTTTTGGAAGGCCGATTGCGGATTTTCAGGCCATTCAGTGGAAGATTGCGGACGCTGCCACTCAGTTATCAGCGGCCGAAATGTTGATTTTGCGTGCGGCGTGGATGAAGGATCAGAAGGTGGCTTTTACGAGAGAAGCATCGCAGGCCAAAGTTTTTTCGACCGAGGCGGCGATTCGGGTCTGCGAAGAGATGATTCAGATCTTGGGGGGGTATGGCTATATCCGGGATTATCCTGTGGAGAGATATTTTAGAGATGTACGGGTGACGGCCCTTTACGAGGGGACAAGTGAGATTCAAAGACTTGTAATTGCCCGCAGTCTTCTGGCAGCCTAGGGACGGATGTCAAAGATTGTGAATCCTCCAATTCGCGTATTGATGGGAAAAATCGGACTCGATGGCCACGATCGTGGAGCCAAAGTGGTGATGTCTGCGATGCGTGATGCCGGAATGGAAGTCATCTATTCGGGACTTCATCAAACACCCGAGGCGGTTGTCCGAGCGGCGATCGAAGAAGACGTCGATTTGATTGGGATTAGTATTTTATCAGGATCTCATTTGACCCTCGTGCCGCGACTTTTATCGGAACTCAAAAAGCAAAAGCGGGGCTATATTCCCATTCATGTGGGAGGGATTATTCCTGAGGGCGACGTCAAAAAGCTCAAAAAATCGGGAGTGAGTCGTGTTTTTACTCCCGGAACCAAACTGGATGAGATCGTCGGATCTGCGACCGAAGATGTTTTAAAAATGCGAAAGAGGAAGCCTCGATGAATTTTGAACTCAGCGAAGAACAAAAGACCACTCAGGCCTTTGCTCGAGATTTTGCTCAAAAGGAACTTCGACCTCGCTCCCATCAGTTTGATCAAAAGGGAGAGTTCATTTGGGATGTCATCCCTCAGCTGGGAGCGGCAGGATTTTTGGGAATCAGTATTCCCGAAAAATACGGAGGCCAGGGAATGGATTTGTTCTCGGCGGTTCTCATAATGGAAGAAGTCGCCAAGGAATGTGGATCCACAGCCCTCACATTGGCATCGCATAATGGGCTCGGTACCAAACATATTTTATTTTTTGGATCGGAAGCGCAGAGACAAAAATATCTCCCAGACTTGGCCACAGGCAAAAAATTGAGTGCGTGGGCGCTGACAGAGCCTGGCAGTGGCAGTGATGCGGCTGGTATGAAGTCCACTGCTCGCCTTGAGGGGCGAGAGTGGGTGCTGAATGGCAGTAAGGCCTTTATTACTCAAGGCTCCGTGGGGGATACCTATGTGGTTTTGGCTCTGACGAGCCCAGAAAAGCGACAAAAAGGAATTAGTGCCTTTATTGTTGAAAAGGGAACCCCTGGATTTAATCCCCTTAAGCCAGAAGACAAATTGGGTTGTCGGGCCTCCGACACTTCACAGATCAGTATGGAAAATGTTCGCCTCCCTGAGGAAAACTTGATTGGGCAAAAGGATATGGGATTTTTGGACACCATGAAAATCTTGGATCAAGGGCGAGTCATTATCGGTGCCATGGCTCTGGGATTAGGGACCGCCGCTTTGAGAGAGAGTCTCAAATACGCCAAAGAGCGAGAAGCGTTTGGAAAACCCATTGCGGATTTTCAGGCGATTCAGTGGAAGCTCGCCAATATGTCGACAGAGCTCGAGGCCGCGCGACTCTTGGTTTACAAGGCGGCTGCACTTCATGCCAAAGGGGAGAAGGCCACAGTTGAGTCCAGTCATGCCAAGCTTTTTGCGTCCGAAGCGGCCGCCCGAGCTTGTAATGAGGCCATTCAGATTCACGGAGGTTACGGATACATTCGAGAATATCCTGTGGAGCGGTATTGGCGTGACAACAAGATCTGTGAGATTGGCGAAGGCACGAGTGAAGTTCAGCGCATGGTGATTGCGCGCCATATTCTCAATTCTCTATAAGGCTGATTTTAAGGCCCAGGCGAGTCTGCGTCTAAACTCATCGTCCTTGAAACCCGCCAGAACCATTTCTCGATCGAGAGCTTGAATTTGCTCAGTTCTTTTTTGAGTCGAAGCACTCTCTGCGAGTGCTTGATAAAATCGTGATCGGATGGATTGGAGACGCTCTTCGGAGGTGAGCTGTCTCACTTTCGAAATCAGTGTCGTCAATTCATGACGCTTGAGAATCGAATGCGAGGCCAGCCAAAGTTCTGCCATTCGAGGATCTCTAAAAATTTCTGGAGTGGATAATATGGATTCGCGAGGATCTTTGGATTGAAGTAATATCTCACTGAGTTGAGCCGCGCCTCTGGATTTTAGAAAAAGAATTCTTAACTCTGCGTCCCTGCTTTTTGATTTTTCATATTCTTTGATTGCCTGGTCGGGGTCTTGACGAAGAACGGCGAGATCGCCACGAGCGAGATTTTGTGAGGCCGCAGAGTCTTTAAGGAGTTCCAAGGCAAAACTTCGATCTGCCGACAGCATAAACACTCCTTTGTAAGCGAGGCGCGAGCGATCACAGAGAGGGAGCAGGGATTTCCATCCTGAAAACGATCGGGTTTGTTCAAAAAAGTTAAAAGCTCTTTCGCAGTCACGGGCGAGGGGATCTTTGAGAAGAGCTACACCTTCCAAATTTTTTTGAGCCAGGAGACGAGTTGAGGGAGATACAGTAATTGAGGAAAACCTCTGAGAATCAATCTTAGCATCCCAAGGAAACTGATTTTGCAAGAGCGCTTGATCCGCATAACCCCCTGCCAAACGATAGGCGACGGGGCCCGAGAACTGAGAATAAAATTGGACTCCTCTCGGCCAAGAAAACGGCTGAGTCTTAGATATTTCTTGAATCAAGGCGGCAGCCATCTCAATCGATGAACCTGCTGGCCTTCCCAGTGAAACAGCGAGTCCTTCAAAAATAAAAGGATCGAAATAGGCCGTGAGAGGGGCGTCAAATTGAGGTTGCAGTAAATGCACGAGCTCATGTCTCAAAATGTCGTCTCCGAGTTCAATTTGAGAGAGGTGCATTTCATCTCTCAAGAAATTTCCGACTTGAACATTTTGTGCCCCGAGGAGTCGATATTTGGACTGAGGACTATCGTAGATAAAAATAGTGAGTGGGTGATTTCTTTTTTTGATATTCTTTGATGGCGCTTGGCTGAGAATTTCACTTTCTAAAAACTTAAATTCTTCAAGCCAGGCTTGATTGGACCAGGGGGAAGATTCTTTGAGTTCTCTAAAAATTTTGAACTGCGAATCGGCGAATTCCTCAACAAAAAATGTCTCGTAGCGTGCTCTCAGAGTCATGGGCATGGGTTGGATCCACGCCAACAAGAGATGAATTCCAAAAAAAGCGAGCCAAATGCGGGGGCTAAATCTCGTCCAAAGCCCCCAGATTAAAACGAGGGCAAAAAAATGGAGCCAGACCACAAGTCGATTTATATGAACGTTCAAATGAATCTGAGGATCGAGACTAAAAGTTCCTGGAATCACGCCCCAAAACGGATCCAAAGCTGTCAGAGCGGGAGTCAAAAGAAAGCCAAGAGTCGTTAAAAGCAGGCTTCCAAAAAGTGTCGCATAGATTTTCCAAAGTTTGACAGAGGGGCCGAGCATCCGAAAGAGCAGGGCGAGAGAGCCAAGGGAAATTCCCCAGTGGAGAACATAAAGTTTTAAGTAAAACCAAAGGTCTCGATAGGGTGCAAAACACCAGGCCGCAAACAAGAGGAAGAGGGGAAGTAAAAACGAAATGATGAAGAGAGGAAATCTTGGCGGCAAGAGACGGCGAAGAAAGGGAAGCAGGGCAATTCCCACAAGATTCAGAGTGAAAATAAACTCCCAGCTGAGAATCTGAATCATTGTCTCTATTAGATCATTCCAGGGCATCGAAGTCGCCATGGAATCCACTGGGACAGGACAATCTCACCTCTGCGACCCCCTTACCCCAGGGAGGAGGAGAAAAATCTGAGTCATTTTAAATATTTGTATGGGCATTCTCTTTGCTTCCTTTTTCCCTTGTAGGTCTTGAAAGGATGTCCGTGTGGTATTCAGTTGGATTTCAATTTTTGCTATTTCTCTGAACCCTTCAGTCCCTTCAGCACAGTGCTCTGTGAATGAGGAGAGTTCATCGCCTTTAGCTTGCTCCCAAGCTGTGAATGAGATCCCCGACATCAAAAAAGTTGAGAGCCTCTTTAAGCAAGTTGAGTCGCAGAGACATCAGGTCAAAGAATTTAAGGAGCTCGTCTGCCGTGGGCCCCAAGCTGAGATTTTTGGAAGCGATGGAGAAACCAAATTCATCGAAATCAAAGACTCTCTTCCAGGCGCGGTCGTCAGCCATTTGGGAAGTCGCTCAGCATCGGAGGCAAAAAGCTTTTTTCACATTTTGAATGAGGATGGAAGTATTTTGAGATACGACCCAGAATCTAAAGAGCTCTTGTCGGCGAAATTGCCCAAAGAGATTTCTCAAGATTTGAGTTTGGCTCAATTTGATAGCGCCGGGCGCTATTTGGAAAGCGAGGCCGCACAAGTGGATCTCGATGAACTCTTTTCAAAGACCAAAAAGATTGTCGACTCCACCCCTTCTGCTTTGGGAGATGACACTTCCTCGCAAGACTTTCGTGCTGTGCGCACAAAAAATGATCACAACTTGATTCTGTTTGATCCCAAGAACACGGAAGTTTGGAATTTTCCAGTCGAAAGGAGTGTTGTGGCTCAAGTGACGGGAGGACAGCCTTCAAATCGCGAGCAAATTGGATTCAATCGTGCGGAGGCGATGGCGGTGACCTATAGTGACGAGGGAGAAGCGAGAATTTGGACGAGTCCGATTCGGCAAAAACTCTCAGGGGTCGTGGCGGGTACCAGTGTTTTGGGGAGTTATAGAGATTCTGGAGTGAATTCCGGCGGCTCCACAGAAGAATTCTCAGAGTCTCAAACTAATTTTGAGTCCTCAGAAGCAAAAGCTGTTTCGATCAAAGATCAAGGTGCAGAGTCCGCTCAACTCAGTCCGCAAGCTCAAGTCCTCATGGGAGATTCGGCGAACCTTCTGGAGCGAGCCATGAATCAAGCCGCCGCGCTCGTAGGTGCGACACCTTCGGCGGGGGAAAGAGAAGTGCTTGATCAAGAATTACAAGCTCAAACAGATGAGGCTCTCGATCGCCAATTGCTTCGAGTTCAGGATTTAATACTTTCGGACAAAAGTGATTCCTCAACAGACACAAGCTTTCAAGCCACTCATCATGATGATTCGAGTGGAGGATTTGAAATTGTGGATGGCATCTTGCGGCCCATTTCCCCTGCGATGGTTGGAGATTCGCTGTCCAATCACGAGTCTGAGGCTTCACGGGCTTCGCCGAGCTCAGGTGCTGGCTCTTTGCCTGGACGGTTGCTGGAAGATTTTTCTAAATTTCTTTGGACGCTTCCGGACCGAAAGCGACGTCGACGCTAATCTAAATACAAACCCGATTTCGTCCTGATTGTTTGGCTTGATAGAGTTTTTCGTCGGCCAATTGAATCAATGCTTGCGCTTGTGACATTGATTTTCGGTTCACCTCAGAAAGGGTGGCCGCTCCGATTGAGATTGTGAGCTTAAAGTCCTTGTCATTCATTTTGAGTGCTAGTTTTTCGATTCCTTCTCTCAAATGCTCTGCCAGTGTCTTTGCTTGAGCGATATCGCAATCTCTGAGAAGAATCACAAATTCTTCTCCTCCAAATCGTGCCACGATATCATCTTTACGAGTGGTCTTCAGCAAATGAGCGGCGACTTCTTTGAGGGCATAATCGCCGACAATATGTCCGTAAGTATCATTTATTTTTTTGAAATGATCGATATCGAGGACGAGAACGGAGAGATTTCCTCCGTGGCGAAGCGTATAGTAAAACTCACTTTGCAGACGTTCTAAAAAATACTTTTTGTTATACGTATTGGTCAAAAAATCTTTTGTCGCTGCCGTAAAGAGTTGCTGAAGGAATTTGGCTTCGGCTTCTCCCTGCATCGAGAATTTAAAAATCCAAAGAGCTCCAACTTGAATCTGGTCTCCTTCGTTCAAAAAAGCTTTGTCCACGCGACGTCCATTGACGAGAGTGCCGTTTGTGCTGGCAAGATCCACGAGCTGAATGCCATCCGGTGTCTGCAGAATCTTGCAGTGGTGGCGAGAGGCCAAATCATCTTCGATAACGAGGTCACAGTTATCGACGCGACCGATCATAAACTCCTCTTTGTCGATGGAGTAGGCACGACCGAGATAGGGGCCGGAAATCATCACCAAAATCGCCTTTTTTTCGGTCACTTCTTGGGTCACTGATTCGAGAGGCGAGATCATGGTTTGATCTTCTGTCGTATCGAGTGTCGGAGGCTGACGGGGGGGATTTTTGATCATATTCGCGCCTGGTCCCATTATATTACGGTCTCAGGACTTTGGGCTTGAGGGGCTTGTCCGATGCTCAAGGACTCGCTAAAAGCGGGCCTTCACATGGCTTATCTTGCAAAGCGTCAATTTGTTCGAAACGGAATGACCGAAGGGGTGAGGATTCAAACCACTTCCGGTCCTGTCTATGCCACGACTGAAGATCTCAGCGCAGGGGGTTTGCGTGTTTTGGCCGACCTTGACCTTCCTCAGGGATGTCTCTGTGAGATTGAGTTTGATTTGAGAACCTCTCTGGGAGGGAGGCCTGTGGCAGTGAAAACTGTCGCCAAAGTGGTGCGTAGCGTCCAGAGCGCTAAGGGATACCATTTGGGGCTTCAGTTTATTGATCTGAAAGAAAGTATTCGTGCAGTCATTCAAGCATTATCTGTCGACGAGAACGCTGGACCTTTTTAAACTATCCTCAGTGGTCTTTGTCATTTTATCTCTGACATTAATCGCAGGTGAAACTCCCTGGTCTGATCCAGAGCGCGGAAGTCGCGACACACCGTGGGGTCCTCAGATTTCTGAGGAACGTCGGGATTCTCGCGAGAGCTTTTTTAAATCCTTGAGTCTGGGAGGTCCTTCGGAAACGAGAGACTACCATCAGCAAGCTTCTCAGGAGCTCTCGAGTTTGCCCTGGGACAGTTATGAATCTGATTCGGAAGGTCCTATCGCAGGCATTCAGGGAGCTGGTCTTTTGTGGCCTGTGGCGGGAGGAAAAATTTCTTCAGGATACGGACCGCGTGGAGGCAGTGTTCATGAAGGAGTCGATATCAAAGGCGCACAGGGAGCGAGTATACGAGCGGCGGCCCATGGGCGCGTTGTTTTTAGTGGAAACATGAATGGCTATGGGCGAACTTTGGTTCTCTATCACGGGGACGGAGTGGCAACAATTTATGCGCACAACGAAGTCAATTTGAGAGATCGAGGCGAAGTCGTGCGACAAGGTCAGATGATTGCGCGACTGGGCCAAAGTGGGCGGGCCACAGCACCCCATCTCCATTTTGAAGTTCGCAAACACGGCCGTCCACTCAACCCCATGAGTTTTTCTTTTTCGCGAGTTCCCGCCGTTGCCTCTCGAGATAAAAATCCAAATCGCTGACTCGATCAAAGATTTTTGAGACGTTGAAGTTTTCTTCGATCTTTTTTGGGAAGTTTTTTGGAACTTCCCTTTTTGCGAGTCGAAATTTTTGGATACAGAGGCCCTGTATCATCTTTATCAAAATCAAAATTTTCGCCTTTTTGAATTTCAAACTGCAAGAGTTCTAGTTTGTCTGCGAATTCTCGACTCGAGATTGCCATCGACTGAGACCTCTCAGCAGAGCGAACGACTTCTCGATCGCTCGAAATCACCAAAAACTTTCCTGGATAGCGCGCACATTCTCGATCAATCCATTCGTCCGCCGTTGTGTCGGCATTCGTATAAACAATCTGAACATTTCCCATCCGATCTCGGTTGGCATAAAGATCTGCAATTTGGCTCCCATCAAAAACAACGCAGATATCGACTGATTTTGCGGACTGATACCGGTGGAGTACCTCAAGGAGCCCATTACGCTCGCTCTCCAGGCTTTCATGAAATCGAGGCTTCATGACATGAAGGAGGTTGTATCCATCAATCAACAGATGAATCATTGATTTCAGAATGACAGAACTGTCCCCGGTCGTCTAACCTTGGAGAGATTTATGGCTGAAAATCCGACGGTAAAGCGTCGTTATTTGCGAAGAGATCTGATCATTCCTGTGAGTTTTGATTGGAATGGTGAGACTCGATCTTGCCTAACGACAACAGTGGGTGAAGGGGGGCTATATGCCCAAACACTTTTGCCTCCACCCGTGGGCGTGCAGATTCCTCTCGAATTCGAAATTATCGATGGATACAAAATCAAAGTGATCGGCGAAGTCCGACATTCTCTCGAAAACAGCTATGGAAGTCTCCCGGCTGGCTTCGGGGTCCAGTTTTTGGATTTGAGCGAAAAAGACCGCTTAAAAATCATCGAAGTCGTCAATTCTGAAGAATCCTAGGCCAAACAATTTTGGTGCCATCATTGCACCTCTATAGCCCTCTCAAAAGCCCTTTAAACCCTCCCTAAGCCCCCGAGATGAGACACGAAATCCTCATTTTAGGATTCTGAGCGCAGAGTAGTTCCACCCCCGAAAACCTGCTATTTCTGGAAGGAGAGGAAGTCTCATGGGTTCTTGGTCAAAAGTCGCCAATTCTATCATCTTCAGTCTAGGGGTCTTCGGGAGTGCTTCTGCTTTGGCGCAGTCCGAGCTCGAACCCGCTCAAAAGCATGCGAAGTTATATTTTAGTGGACGATCCGATTCGCTCGGTTTGATTTTGCTCGACGAGAAAGAACTCTTGCAGATTCTTTCATCAAATTCTTTGCGAAGTGAAACACAAGCAGATGTCGAAGCTTTTTTTAAAGCCGAAGTTTCGCCCTCTGAACAAGAAGCGGCTCTCACGCCCGAAGGCAAAGCGCATGTGATTCAAGTGCGAGCCATACAGATTTTGCGTGAGTTGAGAGCCCTCCAGCTGGCTCGTCCGTTCGAACAAAATCTTCGTCAGAACTACCTTGCCTCGGTTCATTTGGCGGAGATGGATCAGGATTTTGCGGACTCTATTCGACTCCAAAGTCAGGCTTGGGCAGATCAGTTAGAACTTTTACGAACCACTAAAAAACTGGGCGAGATTTTGAGTCGGATGCCCGCAGAGATTGAGACGCAGTATCTCAAAAAATGGTCCATGGGAAGTGACCCACTTTCGGTGGAAGCACTTTCGACCTCGACTCTTTTGGCCATGGATTTTGTCGTCCGCCAAGGTTTTCTGCAAACAGAAAACCAAGCGTACGAATGGTCGAGCAGTGACCTTTCGAGTTTGGAATCCACATTCTTCGATGTCACCGTAGATCCAAAGACTCAAGAGAAAGTCAAAGCTCACAAAAATTTGGGGGCATTAGATCCTTCGATTATTTACGCGACACTCACCGGTCGGACGGATGCGCTGATCTCTGAGTACCAGCGAAACAAAAAGAACGAATCGAGCCTGAGGGTGGCCAAAATGGCAAAGGATCAGTGGCCTCTAGTTGCGACGACCGGAAGTTTAGGAATCATGTGGGCGGGATCCAAGATTTCAAAAACAAAAACATATCAAGCGATCGAATATGGCGCGCGCCATCCTGTTCGCACCTGTAAAATAGTTTTGAATGCAATCGGAAAATGGCTGTGGCATCCGGTGGATGAACCCTATCCCATTAAACCTCGAACTCCTGCCAAAGAGCCGGGTAAGATTCGAGCCACTTTGCGAAAGGGAATTCCTTTTGGATTTATGGCGAGTGCGGGAGCTCTCGGATTCGAGAGCTATCGAGCGTATCAAGGTGAGTCCTATATCCCTAGCCTTGAGGAATTCGTTATGCGGCGGAAAAATGAAGTGTCTCCCGCTGCTGTGCGAGAAAGTCAAATGACTGCACTCAGAGAAGATCTCAAAGACAACGTGAATGCCGTCAATGAAGAGAGATTTTTGAAAAAGCTTCCATTGTTAGAAGTTGTGATGCTCGAAACTTGGGCTGACAAATCCAATCCTCATACAGAATGGATGACTTATGCGTATGCGGTGATCAAAGTGAAAGAGCCTTCATTAGACTTGCCTGCAGACGTGCGTACATCGCTTCGTCAGAAGAATATTCAAAATGGGCTTCTCATCCGATTCGCACAATATGCGGAAGGCGAAAATATAGCCCTCGCAAAAGAGCTCGGCATTGATCACGATGTGCCCGCTCAAGTGTTTTGGAAGTTGGACGCGTCAGTTAATCTGCAAAGTCTTAAGGGATCCGATCGTGCGGCTGTTGAAGAAGTCTTGCAGTCGCCCGAAGTGTTTCTCGATCCAGAGCTCGCCCCTCGATTGTTTTCGAATGGTTCGTCAGAGCCCTTTTAAAAAAGACTCATTCACTCATTGATGACCAAGTATCGATGAAAGCTTTGTCAGCCGTTGTCCAATTTGAAAATGAGTTGTGAGCAGGCACGGTGTCTTTTTTAGTCAGAATACGAGCAGAACTTGCGGAGGCGTAGGTTCCTGGATCGGGTGCTTGAGTACGACGGATGCCCGCCCAGTTGTAAGAAATTGAGGCCGACGAGGCGTCGAGCTGAAAAAACGTTTGATCAGAGCTCGGGCTATGACATCCACTTCCGAGACAGCCCTTGCCTCCAGTGGTGGCCGTCATGATCGGAAAAATATTAGCTGTAAAATACGCTTGAGCTGTATTGGTGGAGGGGCCACTGCCGCCGACTGTGCTCAGTGTTCCTGCGGCCGGATTGACTCTAAAGTCTCCGTCCCCACAGCCAGCCATCCATCCAACAAAAGAAACGAGAAGACTGAGGCGCTTCATCATGGGGCTCATTTTGGCAGATCCACGCCAGACTTCAAAGCATCAAGAACGCTCGCGGCTCGAGCTCGGCGAGGATCCGCGGGAAAGCGCTGGATGAACTCAGAATAGTACGAAAGTGCTTTGACGGTATCGCCGCGTGCTTCAGCACATAGAGCGATGGCCAATGAGCGATCGGCATCACTGGCCCCTTCAGTCTGCTGAATTGCTCTGCAAGCCTCATCAAAATTTCCCGTCGAGAGGTTAAGAAACAATTTTTTAACAACGAGCTTGGGATCCAAAGGATTGATCTCGTGAGCTTTTGAGAGGGCAGAGGCGGCTTCTTCGTAGCGACCTTCTGCCTCTGCTTTTTCGGAAACGAGAAGCCAATACGCCAGCCCCTTTTTGTCGAGATTTTCTGTGGGGAGTGGTGTTGGCTGAGGCTGAACTGTGGGGGCGGCAACGGGGGGCACAGGAGTCTCGGAAGTCTTAAAGGCTTCGTGAACCGTCTTCCATCGCTCTTCAAGCCAACCTGTCATCCACAAAAGACTGAGAGCGCACACGATAAGTAGAGGCACTCCCCACTGAACAAAGATCCGACTCATCTTTTGTCCCAGTCGAGGATCATAAAGCAATCGATCCCACACATTGAGTCGGTAACCTTTAGTGCCGGGATTGGATTTCATGGCATCCGCATCCCCCAGACTGCGATCGAGGAGCAGATCGTCATCAGAGGCTCCAGATACCAGAATATCGACCCATCCCTCTTTGAGGGCGGGTCGAGAGCGTCTTTGAAAATCCTCAGGAAACAATGCTCTCACAAACTTGGCCACTGTACGTGCATCCGTTCGCGGATAATTTTGCTTCAAAAATCGGCGCAGGCTCTCTGCGAATTCGGCACATCCAGAGAATCTGTTTTTTTCTTTGCGTTCGAGAGCTCTGAGAACAATTTTTTCGAGCTCTGGCGGAATGTCTTTTCGGATTTTGCGTGGAGACGAAACGTCGGCCTTTCGAACACGTTCCAAGGTTTCGATTTCATCCTGTGAGTAAAATAAACTTCTGGAGGTGAGGAGTTCATAAAAAACAATGCCCAAACTGAATTGATCCGAAGAAGGGTTGAGCGGCTGGCCTAAGGCTTGCTCAGGCGACATATAAGAAAACTTTCCCTTCAAAACTCCTGATCGCGTGTTGACGCGCGAATCAGTTCGCGCAGCTTTAGCGATTCCGAAGTCGAGAACCTTAGAATCGCCATTGTAACTCACTAAAATATTGGGCGGCGAAATATCTCGATGGATCACTCCCTGAGGTTTGCCAAAATTATCGACGAGGCTGTGAGCATAGGCCAAGCCTTGAGCGCATTGCATGATGATCATGCAGGCCACATCGAGGGGGACGTAGATCCGGCGCTCCACACTCGTTCTAAGCAGAGTGCCCACATCTCGCCCAAACACGTATTCCATCGCGAGAAAGTAATTTCCTTCAAATTGTCCAAAATCCAAAACCCTCACCACATTGTCATGCTTGAGATTGAGAGAAATTTTGGCTTCGTCCAAAAACATTTTGATGAAGTCAGAATTGCTTGAGTAGTCCGCGAGAATTTTTTTGAGAGTAAAAATTTTGCCATTAGGCGTTGCGGCTTTGTAGATTTGGGCCATCCCGCCCTTCGCTAAAGTTTCGAGAAGTACGTAGCGACCAAATCGCTCTGAAGTTTCGGGCTCGCGAGGCGAACTCACTTTTTGGGCGCCTTCGCTTGAGCCGAGAGGTAGGTCTCAAACTCGGACAAAAATCGAGCTTCGCGGGAGCCCGAGGTGGGAAGGTCTTGCCATCCCGATTGCGAAAAGGCTTCTGTACGCAAATGAGCTGAAACCACACTGCCTCTCAGGTTAGGTTGAATCCTCAGTGTGATTTGCTCTCGCTGCAGGGGGTCTTCTCGAGACCAGTCGCTCACAATGAGGCCGCGCTCTAAATCTCTGACACTCAGATTAAATCCCAAGTGGTAAGTGAGGTAGGTTTCTGCGGCATTAAAGACTTGGCGAGGGCTGAATTCGGATTCCAAAACGCTGATAGGCAGGCGAGGATCCCGAGTGCGAGCAGTCTCTTTGCTCGCACAGCCCCACAGACTCAAACAGGCAATAGTCAAAAACAGGAGCGGCTTTAAACGAGCGTGATCCATGAAGAATATTTTGAATTCTTCCCGGTCACGATGTCAAAGAAACGTGTCTGAATGTCCTTAGTTATTTTTCCAGGCTTGCCGGAGCCAATTTTACGCAAATCGACCTCCGCAATGGGTGTGATTTCGGCGGCAGTACCGCACAAAAACGCTTCATCGGCATTATAGAGCTCATCTCGGGTGATTCGGCGTTCAAGAACCTCGAGTTTGGCGTCTTTGCAAATCTGAATAACCGTGTCTCGCGTGATTCCCTCGAGCACACTCTCCACTCCTGGCGTGTAGACTTTGCCGTTTTTAACGACAAAGAGGTTTTCGCCCGAGCCTTCGGCCAAATAACCTTCGGGATCCAAAAGCAGGCCTTCATCAAAGCCCATTTTACGAGCTTCCAATTTGGCCATCACCGAATTGATGTAATTTCCCGTAAACTTGGCTTTGGTCATGCTGATATTGGGATGATGTCGGGTAAAGCTCGAGATCTTTAATCGAGAGCCTTTTTCGGCAGCCTCTTTTCCGAGGTACTTTCCCCAGTCCATCGTCATGATGGCCGTCGTCACCGGGTGATCTTCGGTATTAAAGTAAACGCCCAAAGGTCCCGCGTCCAAAAATGTAATCGGACGAATATAACAAGCCTTCATTCCACTCTGAGCCACAGTTTGGCGGCACGCTTCGACGAGTTCGTCTTCGGAGTACTGCAGTTGAATCATCCCCGTATGGCAAGAGGCCTGAAGACGACGAACATGCTCACGAAGTCTAAAGACTCCGGTCTTTCCATTTTTAAGTTCGTAGGCGCGAATGCCCTCAAAAGCGGCAAGCCCATAGTGAAGCGAGTGGGCCGTGACATGAATCATCGCATCGTCAGGCTGAACAATTTTGCCATTCCACCAAATCACGTTGCCGAGTTTGGTTCCGTAGCGCTTTTCTTTCAGAGCCGTCACTTTGGGTTGAGGAGGTTTTTTCATAGAGAACTCCTTTCGCTTTTTTTGTACGAGCATGGATGACATCGATCACCTTATCCCTTCAGCATTTTTTCGAGCAGCTCTTTGAGCGTACTGGGGCTTCCTTTTCCTTGCAAAGCCTTCTGTGCCTGCCCCATAAAGTACCCAAAGAGCTTGTCCTTGCCGGACCTATACTCCTTAAGCTGGCCGGGATTGTCATCGATAACTTTTTGAATCACGGCCTTTAAGGCTCCTTCGTCCGAAACTTGAGAAAGATTCTTTTCTTGGATGAGCTGAAGTGCGGATTTTTTTGTTTTGAGCATTTCCTCAAACACCTCTTTGGCCATACCGAGAGAGAGTGTTTTGTCTTTTACTTTGAGAAGGAGCTCGGTCAAAGCCTCCGCGGTGGGATAAAATGTTGCAAAATCTCTTTCGACGTCCTGAATCTGAGCGAGCACATTGGTCTGAATAAAATTAGAGGCCATCGTCGAGTCTTTGAGATTTCGAGCGACAAACTCATAATAATCCGACAACGCCAGCGAGGCTGTAAGGACGTCGGCATCATAAGCGGAGCGCTCATAGTCCTTCATAAATCTCTCCATCTTCGGCATAGGAAGCTCGGGAAGTTTGGATTTGAGATTCTGAGACCACTCAGAGTCAATTGTCAGCGGCAAAAGGTCGGGCTCCGGAAAGTAGCGATAGTCTGCGGCTTCTTCCTTAGAGCGCATGCTGTGACTTTTATTTTGATCGGCATCCCAGAGGCGAGTCTCTTGGACAATCGTCTCTCCATTTTGAAGGGCACAGTACTGCCGCTCGACTTCGTAGTTAATCGCGCGTTCCAAATGCCGAAACGAATTGATGTTTTTGAGTTCGACGCGTGTGCCAAATTTGGCTTGGCCTTTGGGGCGAATACTCACATTGGCATCACACCTAAAATTTCCTTCTTCGAGATTGCCGTCGCAAATATCCAAATACCTTAAGACTAATCGCAGAGCTTTGAGGTAAGCGGCCGCTTCGGCCGCAGACCGAATCTCGGGCTCCGAGACGATTTCAATGAGGGGAACGCTCGAGCGATTGAGGTCCACGAGGCTCACCCCTCGATCATCAAAATGCAGATTCTTTCCGGCATCTTCTTCTAAGTGAATTCGTGTCAGACCTATGGTCTTTTTTTCGCCCTGAAAGAAAAAACTCACCTGACCTTTGAGGGCATAGGGCCGATCGTACTGCGAAATTTGATAGCCCTTAGGAAGATCCGGATAAAAGTAATGCTTCCGCGAAAACACACTCGTCTTTTGGATTTCGCAGCCAAGCGCTAGACCCATTTGAATTGCCATTCTGACAGCATCGAGGTTCAGAGTGGGGAGAGCCCCAGGCATTCCCGTGCACGGTGTTGAGACCGCCGTATTCGGAGCCTCGCCATAAACATTTTGAGCAGCACTCATGAGTTTGGTTTTTGTTTTGAGTTGCGCGTGAACCTCAAGACCAATGACGACTTCGTGAGATTTAAGAATCTCTTCTAACATGACAGGACTCTCCTCTTTTGAGGCGAGGCCTTTTCAAAACCTGCTACGGCTGAGAGGAGCTGAGCTTCTCCAAAGGGCCGGCCAATAAACTGTCCTCCAATGGGCATTCCTTGCGCATCTTCTCCTATAGGAAAGCTCACAGCCGGAACACCCGCGAGATTCACGGTGACCGTAAAAACATCTGACAAATACATCTTGAGGGGATCATCAGTGCGTTCACCAATTTTAAAGGCAACGGACGGCGAAACCGGAGTAAACAAGACATCGACCTTTTTAAAGGTTTCGAGATATTCATTTTGAATTTTGGAGCGAACAAACTGCGCTTTGGCATAATACGCATCGTAGTAGCCGGAGCTCAAACTAAAGGTTCCAAGCATGATTCGTCGTTTCACTTCGGCGCCAAAGCCCTCGGAGCGAGACTTGATCATGAGATCTTTGAGCGAATCAAAATTTTGTGCACGTCTTCCGTATCGAATTCCCTCGTATCGGCTCAAATTGCTCGCGGCTTCGGCTGTCGCAACCAAATAGTAAACGGCAATGCCGTACTCTGTGTGAGGGAGTGAAACCTCGATGAGTTCGGCGCCAGATTTTTTGAGAACCTCCATGGCGGATTGAGTGATTTTTTCGACATGGGGATCCATCCCCCCTTTTAAAAAATACTCTTTGGGTAGACCGATCTTGAGGCCTTTCAGCTGACCCTTTTGGGCTGCCAAAACATAATCATCGACGGCGACGGGAAGACTCGTGGAGTCTCTCGTATCTCGTCCCGCAATGACCTTCAAAATTTCTGCGGCATCAAGCGCATCATCGGCAAATGGGCCCACTTGATCGAGGGAGCTCGCAAACGCAATCACGCCCGATCGAGAGACTCGACCATACGTCGGCTTCACGCCAACGAGTCCACAAAAGGCGGCCGGCAGACGAATGCTTCCACCCGTATCGGTGCCGAGACTTCCCACGCAGAGATCGGCTCGCACCGAAGCAGCACTTCCTCCGCTACTGCCCCCCGCGGTTCGCGTGAGATCATAAGGATTTTTGACGACTCCAAAAGGGGTGTTTTCATTGGAGGATCCCATTGCAAATTCGTCGCAATTTGCGCGGCCCACAAAGACAGCTCCTGCGGTGGCGAGTTTTTCGGTCACAGTGGCCGAACGGGGAGCGATATAAGACTGAAGCATTTTGCTCGACGCATTGAGCTCGCAGCCCGCAATCGAGATCATATCCTTAATGGCGAGAGGGACTCCGGCGAGACTGCCACTTTGCTTTCCTGAATCGACGGCTTTTGCTTGAGCAATGGCCTTTTCTTTAAAAACCTCGAGGTATGCATTGATACTTGGATTCACGCGATCGCAGGCTTTAAGAACTTCTTGAGTCGATTCAACGGCGGAGATTTTTTTTTGCGCCAAGGCGGATTTGAGTTCGCTGAGTCGTCCCATTTATGAATCTCGCTCAATGATAGAGGGGACCTCAAACAGCATTTCCCCTGGGATTCCACTCGATTTAGGAGAGTTTTTAAGAGCCTCTTCGTTCGAGAGCCTGAGTCTTTGAGTTTCGGATTCTGCTGTTTCGTCTCGGAGCGAAAACTGAGGATCGAGTCCTAGACTTTCAATAAAGGCCGTCGAAATATGAAAGGCCCCCATTTTTTTGGCTTCATCGGCACTCATGGGCACCTTTTGGAGCTGATCCACATAGTTCAGAATGCTCGTAAATTGCTTTTCAAAGGCGACTTTTTCGCTCGGTGTGAGTTCGAGATAAGCGAGCTTTGCGACCTTATCGACAGAAAATTCGGCCATGGCCTCGATTATTTGCTGGTTTTGCCTTCTGGATCAAGTTCTGGAAAAAATTTGACCCAAATCCCCTCATCGGCCAAAAGAATTCACATGCAAATCAAGGCAAATGACCTGCGCAAAGGCTATGTTGTAAAATTTCGTGACCGAGTCTGTCGAGTCCTCTCAGCGGTTCACCATACCCCTGGGAACCTTCGAGCGATGGTCCAAGCCGAAATGAAGGACGTCTCAAGCAATGCCAATGTGTCGCACCGATTTCGTTCGGACGACACAATCGAAAAGCTCAATGTTGATGTTCTTGAGATGGAATATCTCTATGAAGAAGGCGATCAGCTCGTGTTCATGAACACCGAAAATTATGAGCAGACGCATCTCAATCAAGATTTTATCGGCCAAAGTAAGGGTTATTTGCTTCCCAATATGAAGGTTGTGGTCAATATGATCGACGGCAAGCCCGTATCGGTCGAAGTTCCTCCTCGAGTCACGCTAAAAGTGATTGAAGTTGAGCCTGGGATTCGTAATGCCACCGCCACCAATGTCTCTAAGCCCGCAAAGCTTGAGACAGGAATTATTGTGGGCGTGCCCGCCTTTATCAACCAAGGTGAATCCATCGTCGTGAATACCGAAACCGGCGAATACATGAGCCGCGGCTGATTCTCTGGTTTATGCGCTCAAGGTGCTACTGGTTCTCTGGTTTATGCGCTCATGGCGCTACTGGTTCTCTGGTTTATGCGCTCATGGCGCATAAACTGTATCGTGTATCAGGACTTTTTGGACGGGTTCGCCGGCTTGGATGGCTTTTAGGCTTTTGGAAATATTGCCAAAGGTGGGCGCCAAAAGTCGAAGAACTTGAATGCCTCGCTTTTTCATATCAATCTCAGCTCCCTCTGGATCTGTGACTTTTTTATTCTTCTGAGTCGCCCAAAATAGGGACTCGTCCATAATTATCTGAAGCTCCGCCATCACAATCGTCGGAAGAGTCGTCTGGGTCCCTCGATGGTCCGCAGCGACCAAAAGGATTCTCAAAACGGCCGCTTGAGTCCCTTTGTCTGCAAAAAAGAAAGTCTCTCGAATTTTAGCGAGCGCAGATTGAACTTCTGCTCCGCCTTCTTGCTTAAACCACTCAGTTCCTGAAAGATTCGAAGCCTTGATCACTAATTTTTGTGCAGCGGCATAGGTCTCCCTAAAGGATTCCGAAACTTGATGTTCGCCTCTTTTAAAGGCGGCCAAAAGGTGTGGGCAGAGCGAGTCTCTTTCGATGGCCACGCAGGGATCCAAAAAGAGAGAAGTGAGAACTAAAATTTGAACGAACCACTTTGCCACAGTTGACCTTTAAAAGAGCAATATTAGTGCCAGGACAAAATCCAAAAAATCAAAGGATTGCAAGCATTTAAGTTGTCAATTTACGGCCTTACGCAATCATTTTGGGGAGATTCTGCCCCCATTCAGAGGGGACAGGGGCTTCGATGACCTGACTGTTGATGATCAACCTTTGCGCGTGGAGGCCAATACCACCGATCCAGGCGTGCCCCCCATAAATCTGATCGCCCAAGAGAGGGGCTTTAAGAGTCGCAAATCCCGCACGAATCTGATGGCGCCGTCCAGGACCGAGGAGTTCGACTTCCCAAAGATAAATCCCATCTACAAATCGTCGAAGCGTCCATTCGCATTGTCCGCGCTCTTGGGTTTTGCCCGCGTCTTTAACAGTGACTTTTTTGGAGGAACGATATCGTGAACTAAAAAAGAATTCAAATCGGTCTCTCCCATCAAAAGGGCTTTGAGCGACGGGCTTGCTCGTGGTGAGAGCCCAGTACACTTTTTTGATTTCACCTATCGTGATTTGATCGCGCAATTGATTGTAAGATTCGTTTGTTCGAGCGACGAGCAAACAACCACTGGTTTCAAAATCCAAACGATGAACCAATCCGCCCTCGGGCAATTTTCTTTGAGATGGAAACTGGTTTTCGATCAAGGACTGGAGACTTTGGGACGAGCCTTTCGCTTGGGAGACCGAATGCCACTTGGCGGGCTTGTTGATGACCCACCACTCAGCCGTTGTTTTGAGAATCTCGAGCTTCACGCCTTTGAGCGAACCTCACCCGGACTTAAGTCTCGATGGAGTTCAATGAGCGAAGAGCGTTCTTTTTCGGAGAGATCTGATTTTGCTGTCACAACGATGGACTGCTCTTTGCCCGTCTTTAGATCCTTAGCGGAGACTTGCAAAATTCCGTTCGAATCAATTGCAAAAGCAACTTCAATCTCAGGAGTCCCGGCTCGAGCGTTTGGAATATCCGTGAGAGCAAACTCCCCGAGGAGCTGATTTTCACTCGCGAGCTTACTCTCTCCTTGCACGACTTGAATCTTTACGGAGGGCTGATTGTCCGTGACGGTGGTGAAGATATGAGACGCCTGCGTGGGGACCGTAGAATTTGCTGGAATCAAAACTGAAGAATAACCCCCTGCGGTTCGAATTCCCAAACTCATGGGAGTCACATCGAGGAGTAATACCGGCGCCTCTTCTTGAGTGAGGGTGTGACCCAAAATCGCGGCGCCCACAGCCACCGCCTCATCGGGATGAACATTCTTGGCGGGGATTCTTCCAAAAAATTCTTTCACTCGCTGTTGAACCAGCGGCATTCGAGTCATTCCGCCGACGAGCAAGACTTCTTCGATGTCGGAGGGTTTGAGAGCCGCCATTTCGAGAGCCGCTTTGCAAATCTCCATTGTTTTTTGAATTAAGTCATCGGTGATTTTTTCGAGTTCGGCTCGCAGCAAATTAAATTTTAAATGTTTAGACTCGTTATTCACCGTGATGACAAATGGAAGATTGATTTCGGCCTCAAGTGTTGAGGAAAGCTGTATCTTTGTTTGCTCCGCCGCATCTTTGAGTCTCTGAAGTGCCATCTTATCCGCTCGCAGATCAATTCCCGTCTGAGTCTGAAACGCGCTCGCAATATGATCGATGATCCTAAAGTCAAAATCTTCTCCTCCCAAGTAGGTGTTGCCTGCGGTAGCGAGGACTTCAAACGAGTCACCCATGACTTCAAGGATGGAGATGTCAAACGTTCCTCCGCCCAAATCATAGACGGCGATCTTTTTTTGCAATTTCTTTTGATATCCAAATGCCAGGGCTGCCGCGGTGGGTTCGTTGATGATTCTTAAGACATCGAGACCCGCGATCACACCGGCATCTCGAGTGGCTTGGCGCTGAGAATCTCCAAAGTAAGCCGGCACCGTAATCACGGCCTTCTCGACTTTGATCTGGAGAGCTTCTTCTGCAATCGCTTTGATTTGCTTGAGCACATGAGCCGAGATTTCTTGAACAGGACGGTTTTTACCAAACACCTGAATGCGAGGATCTCGATTGGGTCCTGGAACGATTTTGTAGGGGACTGATTTGATCGCCTTTTCGACTTCGGGAGAGCCAAAGCTTCGACCGATGAGGCGCTTGGCCGAATAAATTGTATTCTCGGGATTTGTAACGGATTGTCTTTTGGCAATATGACCCACCATGATCGAGCCATCAGGATTGTAGGCGACGACAGAGGGGAGAGTGCGATAGCCGCCTTTTTGCTCTAAGACTCGAGGCTGATCATGCTCGACAATGGCCACGCACGAATAAGTCGTGCCCAAATCGATTCCGAGAACGTATTCAGACATATGAGTTATCTTAAGGGACTTTCTAGAGATCCTGGAGAAGATTTTTGGCAGGCATGAATTTTGGGTCGCGACTGAGGGCCTCTTGAAGTTCTTTCTTTGCTGTCTTGGTGTCTCCTTGCATTGAGGAGAGCTTTCCGAGCAAGAAGCAAGGCTCTGGAGATTTTGGCAGCCCTGCTTTGGCCCTCAAAAGTCTCTCTCGTGCGGCCTTGAATTTGCTCTCGTCGCTTTGAATCATAACGGCTTTGGCCCACAGGATTTGCGCGATCGGCAAATCACTTTGAAGCTGAAGAGCTTCTTCGGCCGCGAGCATACATTCATCATAAATTTTCATTTCAAAGGCTCGCTCAGATTCTTTGACCTTTTGCTCGGCCCTCTGCCTCACCATGAGGGGACGAACGGATTCGAGCTCCTTTTTGTAAAGATCCTTATCGGGGACATACTGTAGGGCCAGCGTAAAGGAGTTAAACGCCGCGATGTATTCTTGTTTTTCAGCCGCTTGCTTTCCGTCTTTAAAATATTTTTCGGCCAATCCGATCCGTTCCAATTGGGGATCTAAGTTTCGAATCGCTTTCAGGCGCTCTTCTTTGGACTTCACTTTGTTTGAGTTCTTGATTTCTCGCATTCGATCAAAGACTTCACGTTGCTGAGGATCTTTGAGCAGGGCATAGGCCTTTTGAATCTTTCCAAAAATCAAATCGAGCTTTGCTTTATAGTGGCCCAAATTTTTTCGGAAAAACCGATCGGGATGAAATTTCTTGGAGACCGCATGATACTGAACTTTGATCTCGTGAGTAGAAGCATTGTGAGCGAGATCGAGAATTTGGTAAGGATTTTGCTGATCGATGCTTTGGAGTTTTAAGAGAACCTCGCGTCTAAAATCTCGGTCAATCGATTTTAAGTCCGCATCGACTTCATCCGCCTGGAGTTGTGCGTGCAAAGGATTCTGAGAAGTTTCTTGGCTTCCTTCGGTTTCGAGAGCCTGTTTTGTAACCAGGGATTTGAGAATATCAGAAATTTTTTCCTCATCCCAAGGGCACAATGTCAGCAGCTCCTTGAAAGTCACTCCACTTCCTAGGCGTGAAAGCAAAAAGCCTTCTTCGGCGGTGAGTTGGGCGCTCGAAACCTTGGGTTTAATTCGCTGAGATTTAAAATCCCCCACGGATCTATTCTATATGGAAATGTCTATGGAAGCGGTGCACTAGACGCTCGACGCAGAATGACATACGCCTCAAGGGCCTTGAGATCGGTCTCAAACAATTTTCCTCTCAAGGGATGAGTGGGCTCATATTCCGTGGTCCAATTGAGAGTTTTGGTGATGAGAAGATCAAAGAGATCATCGACAGCGATCTCGTGTGCAAAGAGGAGCTTCTCTCGACTTTCTTCAGAAATCTCTCCTTGTTTGAGGAGTTCAAAGATTTCAAAACCTGTTAGGCGCATTCTTATAAGTGCACGAGTGAGTTGAACTCGATTCTGTGGATTCTGAGGATTCTGATTGTAGGAGGCGAAGATTTCCTTGAGTTCGTAGAGACTAGAGTGAAAGTGCTTGTACTGCGCGTACAGAATTTGCAAATGCACATCCTTCAAGTCCGGAGAATCCTTTTTATTCCCGTGGAATTCATTCGAAGCGCGTGCGGACTGCCAAACAAATCTTTGAACCGCCGCGGTGGCCATGATTCGCGCGATGTTTTCTTGTGGAATTTTGTCTTTGTTTCCCTGAACTCGTGCAGTGGGATACTCGCGCAGGATGCCTTCGACTCGTGCATAGTATTCCTGCACGACAGGATCGGGCTGAAAGTTCTCAAGATCAGGAGCTTTAAGAGCCACGACTTCTTTGAGAATGCTACGACAAGCGATGAGTTCTCCCAGCGGATGCCCCGCAAACACCTGAGTCGAATGGAGACACAGGGTCAGAAAAATTCCAAAAAATCGCCGAGACCAGGTACACACCATAAAAGTCCTATAACGACCTGTTATTGCAATCTTAGTGCCAGTTCAGGCGCGGGGGTGATGGTCGTCAAAGACCTTCATAAGCCGTGTTTTGGACACGGCAAGATACCGCTGGGTGGTTGAGAGACTCGCATGTCCCAGGAGTTCTTGGATGAACCTTAAGTCTGCTCCCTGATCGAGGAGGTGGGTGGCGACAGTGTGGCGAAACAAATGGGGATGGAGATGCTTCGAGTGTTTTTGCCCGAGGCCAAAGTCTTTGAGCCATTTTCGCGCTTGGCGCGGATCGAGCGGACGAGAGGGATTGTCGCGCGCCGGAAACACCCAAGGAGAAACCCTTTGCAATTTTTTGAGTCGCTTTTCAAGCACTTTGGCTAATGGCACAAGCCGCATTTTGCGACCCTTTCCTTTGAGGCGAATGCTCTTCTCACCAAAGTCAATTTGAGACCACTGAAGCTCGCAAGCTTCCGAGATTCGAGCACCGGTGCAGTAGAGAAATTCAACGAGATCTCCGAGACGACCGGGGGCCTTGAGTGTTTCGAGGGCTTCTTCGAAGGAGAGAGTTTTGGGGAGTCTCTTTTCTTTTTTGAGTCGAGGAAAGGGGAGAATTTTCAGAAGATCTGGTCCGCTATTCTGAACCATAAAACGAAAGAGCGATCGATAAGTGGAGTGCGCTCGCTCGATGGATGCGGCTTTGAGCTCTTTGAGTTCTTGAGCGCAAAAGCTTTCCCAGTCCTTGAGGCTGAGTGCACAAGTCTCGGATCCCAAAAATCGCTCCAATCGCTGAAGATCAATCGTGCGTGCGCGATGGGTGTGTTTGGAAAACTCTCTTTCGAGTGCGTGAGAATTTAAGAAGCTTTCACGCCACGATCGGACACTAAACTGCAAATCGAATTTTCGCGTGCGATCCATTCCTCTAAATCACGCAGCGCCCTCTCGGCCAAAGCCGCTTGTCGAGCTTGTTTGCGTGCCCCTCTCTTCATTTTAGCGCGAAAGTTCTCGAGGGGTGGGAGCAGGCCAAAATTCACATTCATCGGTTGAAAATATTTTGCGTCAGAGAGATTTAAATACCGCACCAAACTGCGAAGCGCCGTTGTCTCCGGAGGGACTGACGCTCCGAGCATCATCAGAGCGGCATAGTGGCCTGTCGCAATGGCTTCACTGTAGCCTTCAGAGCCCGTGATTTGTCCTGCAAAAAACAATTGAGGTTTGAGCTTACACTCAAGCCGCTCGGTCAAATGGCGGGGCGCGTTAAGATAGGTGTTTCGATGCATGGCTCCCAAACGAACAAATTCAGCATTCGCCATTCCGGGCAAAGTCCGAAAGACGCGTTCTTGCTCTGGCCATTTCATTCGAGTCTGAAACCCTACCATGGAGAGGAGTTCTCCCGCGGCCTGCTCTCTGCGAAACTGAATGATCGCATAAGTTCCTGCAGGGGCTTTTTCTCTAAATCCAGAAGGATTCATGCATGAACAAGAGAGTGTTTGCTCTCCGCGCTCGGCCAGGACTTCAATCGGCAAACAGCCTTCAAAAAATTTAAGTTCTTCTTCGGGCAGATGAGCGGGCATTTTTTCAGCCCCGAGAATGAGCTCTCGAAACGAAAGATACTGAGCCTGAGTGAGGGGGAGATTGAGATAATCGCCGCCTTCTTGATTTCGATTGCCCCAAAAAAAATGACTGAGATCCAAAGATTCCAAGCTGATGACAGGAGCGGTGGCATCGTAAAAATAGAGGCCCTGATCTTCAAGGACATTGCGGATTTTTTCGATGAGCGCGGATGATGTGAGAGGTCCCGTAGCCACCAGTGTCGGACCTTCAGAAGGAAGCTCTGTCGCTTCTTCGCGAATCCATTCGATCAGAGGTTCGTTCTCAATCGCCGTCGTCACGGCTTGCGAGAATTTTTCGCGCTCTACCGCAAGAGCCTTTCCTCCGGGAACGCGGCAGATCTCCGCGATTTCGAGAAGAGGGCTTCCCAAAGTTTTGAGTTCTTGCTTCAAAAGCCCGTGCGCAGAATTGAGTTCTAGAGATTTGAGCGAATTGCTACAGACGAGCTCAGCCGCTCCTGGCAATTTGTGGGCTGACGAAAATTTTTGGGGCTTTTGCTCAAAGAGTCGAACACGACGGCCCGCCCTGGCGAGTCGAAGAGCCGCTTCACTCCCTGCTAGTCCCGCGCCGATGACGTTAAAAGTTTCCACGAATGACTGTCGCTAACATAGCTTTTGACGCGAACGAAGCGATTTCCTCAAAACAAAACTTTGACTTCCTCAAATCCTCGTTACAATTAAGGAGATCACTTGAGTTTACGAAATGGCAAAGGCAACAAAAAAATCTAAAGCTCGGGCAACATCGACAGGTCAAAAGCTCGTCATCGTTGAGTCGCCGACGAAAGCCAAGACGATCCGCAAGTTTTTGCCGGCAGGTTATCATGTCGAAGCCTGTGTAGGTCATATTCGAGATTTACCCGCCTCCGCCAAGGAGATTCCCGAAAAATTCAAAAAGCTGCCTTGGGCCAATTTGGGCATCGATGTCGAAAACGATTTTTCGCCTCTTTATATTATTCCGCCAGCCAAGACCAAAGTGATCCGTCATCTCAAGGACCTCCTCGAGCAATCGGATGAACTCATCCTGGCGACGGACGAAGACCGCGAAGGGGAGAGCATTTCGAGCCATCTTTATGAGGTTTTAAGCCCCGATGTTCCGACCAAGCGGATGGTGTTTCACGAAATCACCAAAGAAGCCATTCAAGAGGCGCTTGAAAATTTTAGAGAAATCGACACTCAGCTTGTCAGAGCCCAAGAAACCCGTCGAATCCTGGATCGATTGTATGGCTACTCGCTCTCTCCTCTTTTGTGGAAGAAGATCGCTTTTGGGTTGAGTGCAGGTCGGGTTCAGTCCGTGGCGACTCGTTTGATTGTCGAACGCGAGGAGCAGCGTCTTAAATTCAAAAAAGGGATCTATTGTGGGTTGCTCGCTCAATTCACTTCTCCCAAAGGGGAGCTTGAAGCCAAACTTTCGGAACAAAAAGGCAAAAAAATCGCCACCGGAAAAGACTTTGATGAGCATACGGGCCAAATTGCACAGGGCAAAGACGTTCACTTGCTGCTCAAGGACGAAGCCAAAAAACTAGAGGCCTCACTCACCAAAGCCACTTGGAAAGTAAGCGATATCACCGAAAAGCCTTTCAATCGCAAACCTTCTCCTCCTTTTATTACGTCGACACTTCAGCAGGAATCCAATCGAAAGCTCGGGCTCAGCTCACGAGATACGATGCGCGTCGCACAAGGTCTCTACGAAAAGGGATTTATCACCTATATGCGAACAGACTCCGTCAATCTGTCTCAAGAAGGATTGTCTGCCGCCCGACGTCAGGTCGAAAAACTCTACGGTAAAGATTATCTCAGTGATGGACCTCGCCAGTTTGCGAGCAAATCAAAAGGCGCTCAAGAGGCTCACGAAGCCATCCGGCCTGCTGGAACGCAGTGCCCAGTTCCTCAAGAGACCGGCCTTACCGGAACCGAGCTCGCGCTCTATGATTTGATTTGGAAGCGAACGGTCGCCACTCAGATGGCCGAGAGTAAGCAGCTCAGCGTCTCGATCGTGATCAGCGCCGATCAGAGTCTGTTTCAAGCGTCGGGGACTCGAATTTTGTTTCCAGGATTTTTGCGCGCTTATGTCGAAGGCAGTGATGATGCGGATGCGGCTCTAGAGGAGCGCGAAGTCATTTTGCCTGCTCTCAAAGTGGGCGACGAAGTCGAACTCAAAAATCTGGATGTGACCGAGCACGAAACCAAACCGCCCGCTCGCTATACAGAAGCGACTCTTGTTCAAACTCTTGAGAAAGAAGGCATTGGTCGGCCTTCTACGTATGCCTCTATTATTTCGACCATCATTGATCGCGGCTATGTGCGCCGAGTGGGCAACGCACTCATCCCAACTTTTACAGCGTTTGCGGTGACTAAACTTCTCAAGAAACATTTTCCTGAGCTCATTGATTTGCAGTTCACCGCTCAGATGGAAGAAAACTTAGACGAAATCGCAGAAGGAAAGCGCAAACACCTCGAGTTTTTGAAGGAGTTTTATTCGGCACCCTCGAAGGGACTGCGCGCCCAGATACAGTCGAGAGACTCTAAGATCGATCCCGAAGAAGCACGATCGGTACAGTTTGAGAGTTTTCCAAATATTGACTTTAGAATTGGTCGCTTTGGACCTTACTTAAGTAAAAAGGATCCCAAGTCCCAGGAAGAGTTTCGGGCGTCGATTCCGGAGGACACTCCCCCGGCGGATCTCACTCACGAAGACGTTGAGCGTTTGATTCAACTGCGCAAAGACGGCCCTCCGAGTTTGGGATTGGATCCCATCACGGGCAAAAAAGTCTATGTGATGTCCGGTCGCTACGGTCCTTATTTACAACTCGGCGAAGTGGAAGAAGCCGAAGCGGCTGCCGAAGCCAAGGCGAAGGAAAAGAAGGCCGGGAAAAAGGCGAAGAAGAAAAAGGGTGAGGCGGTAGAGCCCAAAGTCGAAGCTCCAAAGGTGAAGCGAGTTCTGATTCCCAAAACCTTCAATCCTCAGACGATCAATTTGACGGAGGCTCTCGGACTTTTGGAGCTCCCCAAAAATCTTGGAAATGATGCCGAAGGCCACAAAGTCTCAGTGGGATTGGGTCGCTTTGGTCCTTTTGTCGTAAAGACAGGGGCGGGTCTTGAGAAGCCCGAGTATCGCTCTCTTAAAAAGGAAGATGATTTGCTGAAGGTGACATTAGAGCGGGCGCTCCAGATTTTTGCTGAGCCCAAACTCGGTCGTGGCGGGAGATCTCGGACCAAGGCCTCAGCTTTGCGGCTTGTGGGAGAGCATCCCATTGAAAAGAAGCCGATTGAGATCTTTAACGGACCCTACGGCCACTACGCAAAGTGTGGCAAAATTAATGCTTCGATTCCCAAGGAAATTGCCCCTGAAGAGCTCACTCTCGAAAAGGCCATAGAGCTCATCGAAGCCCGCCGGCGATAGGGGAAAGCTGTCCCCATGGGTAGAACATGCCCCAACCTGCACTCAGCCTGTATACGCGCTAAACACTGATTTTAAGCCAGTATTAGAAATCTTAAGCCCGGCACGGCCTTTGCAAACTGATGAGATATCTCAAAAATTGAGCTTTGGAAGCAGGGCGTCAATTTAGGATTGTAGGAAAAGAAAACTTAAGGTAGGCAATGAGTGTTGGAGGGATTCGAAAACAGCTGAATAACGAAAGTAAATTCAATGATTTCGATATCTGTAAGGTTATGAATTTAAAGAAGGAGCGTAAATCTATGAAAAGGTCGAATATTCTGATGGGTGCTTTGATGATTTCAGCGATGATTTCTTCAAGTGCATTCGCACAAAAACGAGTTGTTGAAGCGAAGGAAGTCGCCAGATTTGCTGAGAAGGCTGGCATTCCAAAAGGTGAAGTTGCTAGGCTTGAAGCCGAAGTAAATCTCCGACGAGGCAAAATGCCTTTGGGGCGTGCATTGTTGGCTTCGGCGGCAATGGTTGTTCCAGGCATGTATGCCAGTGGTGCTGAGCGAATGAGCGAAGCCGCCAAGATTGTCGCTCCTGAAGCGATTACAGCAGTTGAGTCAAAGCTCGCTGTTGCAGGCATGACTAAATCCAACCGAATGACCGAAGCCTGTACCTTGGGTGCAGGTGCGGTTCGTGAAGCAAGTATTCCTACTGCTGGTGGAATTGAGAGCCGTACATTGGTTCCTGAAGTCACCAAGAGCTTGCAGCGAGTCAACGAGATCGTCGCTAAGAAAGGCGAGATCGCTGCTGATCAAGCCGATGTTTTGGACTGGGTTCTTCAGCCCGATGGAAGTGGCGCTGATGTTGCCAAAGGCATTGATATTTATACTTTGAAAGTGGCCGAAGCCCTCAAGAATTTGGGTGAAAGCAATATCATGTCGATGAGCTTTGAGCAGCTTCGTGATGCAACCTGGACTTCTGTCGAAAAAGATATGGAGCCTGCGATTGAATCCACTGTTGCTGAAGGTTTGGCTCGAGGCGAAATCAATGATGCAACCAAATTGACGGTTGACCTCATGAAGATGCCCGAACTTAAAGATTCATTTAAAGACGGCCAAGAAATTACTGTGGCTGAGCTCAAAAAGACCATGAGCGACGAACAGCTTTTTGCTCTTCTCGTCAAAGACGGCAAAGAACAGTTCCGACGTAAATGTCATAAGAGCTTTATCTAATTTTTTATTAGATTTTATAAGTTCGACCTTTTTATAAAGAATAGGCCTGGTGGATGAAAGTCCTCCGGGCCTATCTCTTTTTGGGCCTGCAAAAATTTCAGATCCAAGGGCAAGTACAAAATTTCGGCGTATTTTCTTCGACTAAGTCCCTAAAAGGATTAAAGACTTTAGCCATGCAAGCCAGGTGTCAGTGGCATAGAGTCTGCAGAGTCTTACCTCTGTATCAGTGGGAGGAAGTCTTCTGAAGCAGCCTTGGTGTCATTGTAGAGCCGTTTTAAAGAGTGCCGTCGTAGGCCTCTGGCTTCTGCCGAGTCTTGTTTGGGCGGAGCCCCCCGATGCCTGTATTGATCTTCTTCAGAAGCCCCTGCGGAACGATCAGATTCAGCCTGCCACCGAACTCTTGGAGCAAGTCGCCCAAAAGCAGTCTTCCATGGATGTTGCCAACTTGCTCTTTCGTCGTTGGACCGCTTTGGACGCCGAGACCGAGCTGACAGAAGCCGAGAAGCAGGCGTGGGCCAAACTCGAGGCCGAAAAGGGTGGGGCAGACTCTCTAGAAGCGGCGATGACGGTTCTCGACTTTACGGAGCTTTGGTATTCCTCGCGCGACACCACTCAGCCACTGAAGGATTCGGATTCGATTTCAAATGTCGCTGAGGCGGGGACTCTTTTGGATCCTGCGATTGCTAGCTTTTTGCAGCTTCAAAAGCCCGAGAGTAAAAAATCCTTAAGACGCGCGGTTCTCGATGAAGTTTTGACAGACGAAACGGGAGAGCGGCAACGCCGTCTCCTGTATTTGCAGGAGAATATTCAGTTCTTTTTTGCTGCACTTTTGCCTCAAGTATTTTCGGAAGAATCTGAAGCCGAAGCGGCGTTTGAAATTCTGAAAGAAATTGCCCAGTCGAGACAAGCAGCCAAGGTTGGCCAGATTGAAACTTGGGATCCTCGTCAGCCATTGCTTTCGGAAGTGGCCAATATGGTGGCGGTGTTTAGAAAAGCCCAAATCTTAAAGTTAGAAGGCAAGAATCCTGAACTCCCCGAACCAGCAGAGATCTTGAGATCTGGGCTATTAAAGCAGCTCAATCGCAGTGATCTTAAAGGATTGAGCCTTGGAGAACTTGTTCGAGGCTTAGATAAAACTCTACGAGAGACATTTAAAATCGAAGACGCTCCTTTTTTGACTCCTGAAGGTGTGAGCGTTAAGCCAAAAGTAGAAGAAGATAAGACCGCTGCTCACACGAAGTTTTTGGAAGCTCAAAGAAAGGCCGTCGAAGCGTATGCCGAGAGCTCACAACTGAAGGCACGACGAAATTTTTGGCCTACGACGATCTTGAAGCAGGCAGAGTCTGCGATCCGCTTGAGTGATGCTGCTTTCAATATGACAAAGGTCTTTAAGTCAGATGAGTATTTGTCAGACTTAAGCCTCGTGGAGTGGACGAAGGTCGCCGATCGAGGAACTGGAATTCTTCCCGGCAGGAAGTCACTTGAAGCGGGTTATTATGTTCAAGATACCCAGTCCAAATTGCCGAGCGAGAAGACGTATTCCAATTACGAAGAACGATTGAGACATATTTTGGTCGCTCAGCTGGATGAAACAACAGCGTTGAGTGGCCCGGGAATCACGGTTTCGGAAAAATTGGCGCCACTCCTCAAGCTCAGTCTTCAAGATGCGGCACGATTGCACTTTGTTTCGTCGCGAATCAAAGAACTCAATTGGGAAGAAATTTTGACGACGGCGGATCGTGAGGCAATACTGCCGAATGAACTCGTCAATCTCGCCAATCAATTGATGAATTTTGAAGCACGCCTCAGACTTGAAATGGGAGAGCAGATTCGAATTGAATTTAAAGATGCTGCTCAATTTAAATCGGAATCGGTAAGAGTTACTGAAAAAGCCTTAGAGCTGGCGCGCCTCTCTCCAGGAATCAGTCCGTTCTTTTATTGTGAGAATAACGGTCGTGCGGAACGTCCATTGTCGCATCAGAATTTAGCGAAGACCATGTCACTCGTAGACGCGCAAAAGTACGAAAACAATCTTTTGTACCCTGAGCGTGGTGAGGGTGGATGGCGTTATGCGAGTGCTGCTGCTTTTGAAAAGCGACTGAATCAATGCCTTTCCAAAAACTCGAACATGCAAAAGTCGCTTGTCAGCAAACTCGAGGATGAATGGAAATCTCACTTTGGACCTCTCTTTAAGGAGAGTCAGCAAAAACGACTTCAGGAACTCGAGGCCGAAGTCGTCTCTAAGCAACAAGAACTCGCTTCCAGTGAAGAAAAATTGCAGGGCTTTGTTGATAAAATTTCTAAAGCGGCAGACGCGACGGAACGTGATCGCCTGATGGCAGAACGTCAAAAGCTTTTTGATTCGGTGGTGGCTTTGCGAGAGCGGCTCCAAGCGCTGGGGCTAGAGAAAATTTCGATTCAATCCAATATAGACAATCCAAAAGAACAAACAATGCCTGAGTCCATAAGGTCGCTCTCTATTGCTCAGCTTGAAGCCGCGCTCTTTTTGGCGCAGCGCTATGGACTTCAAGAGCCCATTCAATCAGCGGAGGCCTGGGCAAAGATATTTCCTGGAGAGGAGCCCAGTCTTGCTAATTTCATCTCTAAAATGACTCGAGATGATGGGGCAAAGACGGCTGAACTTTTGGAGTTTGTAGAACTCTCCGCTTCTACTTTGGGAGTGTTTTATGATGTGTGGGGTCAGAACTGGACACAAACAGAGTTTTTGAAATCTCAACAGATTGAGGCTGCTCACAAGCCCAGTCGCATTTTAATGGGAGCGACTCCTGGAGGTCTTCGTCCTTTTGCGATTCGTCAGCCCAGTCTGTTAAGTTTGGATCGAGTTCGGGGCCTTCTTATGGGGCAGAGTGGAGTGATTCCCCTTTTGACAACCATCCAACGCAGTCGCATGGCGTATGCGATCGGCACCAATTTGCAGCAGGGTGCATCTCCATTGCAGGTCAAATATATTGCGGACCAGGAAGCTCCGCTCCTCAAGCGCTTGAGTCAGTATGGAATTGCGGACGATGAGAATCGAGCCCGGTTGATGGGAGAGGCGTCTCATATCATTTGGGCCGAAAGAGCGCAGATGGATAAGGGCTTTATGTCGCATCGAGATAAAACGGAGGCCAAGGATAGAATCCGAGAAGAGCTTCAGAGCCTTCGCCATCTTTTGGATCCCGCTTGGAATCATAAGTCAGTGAGTAGAGGTGCGACCGACACTCATAGTCTCTTCTATAGAAATCAAATCTATTTGGGAAATTTGAATGGAAGCCATGGCGCTTGGGATTCGTTAGCTCAGAGTATTTTTGCCACGCTTGAGGCCGGTGAGAACTTTGATTACAACTCGTGGCTTTCGCTGGTGACAGAAATTATCGAGACACAACTCGATTCGAGCTTAGATGATCAAGCTGCTAAAGCCCGTGTGGCCGAACTCATGGAACGGTGGGATGTTCTCATTCCGCGACGAATGAAAGCCATGATTGATCGCGGGGGCCCCGCAGGATTTCAGAAGGCCATTCAGGACGAAGTGGAGCGTTCCAAAAAGTTCTCGGAAGACGAGGCGAAGCGCACTCAAAAATATTTTCTGGGCTTTATTCCATATGGAGAACCTCATCAAGAGCCCGTCATTTCGGCGAAACAAGCCGAGGATCAACTCATTTGGTGGTCTGAAGGCCATGCCTTCGATATGTCCACGCCGTCCACTCTGGGTGACTTGAAAGCCGTTCTCGGACAGCGCGAGCTCATTCAAAATATCGACGGTGGGGATGCCGACGTTAAGGCAATTCTAGAGAAGAGAGATTTTTCAAAAGGCGGGTGGCTGCTTTACGACCTCTATCGCAAAAAGTTTCCGAGTGAGTCGATGGCGTCGAGTCTCAGAGAGTTCCTCGTCGCTCAAGGTATCAAGCGTGTCGAAGAAAAAGCCCAGCGTAACGCGGAGTCAAACCAAGGCGCAATTCCGAATTCGGTGCTCGAAGACTATCAAGCCGTGCGTAGAACGATTGATGAGGAGAACAAACGATTAAGAGATACTTACAAAGAATGGAAACTTGAAACAGGCTTTGTTCGATCTGAAGAAGCTCAACCTCTCGTCAAGAGTATTCCTCAAAATGAGGCGGATCTTCGTGAAGCCCAAATCATTCCCAAAGCATTTGAGGCGGCACGAACAAACTTCTTTCGGTTGAGCCTCTATGGAGCTCTTCCTTGGGAGCGCGCACTTGAAATGATGTTTGCTCCAGGTTCTGGCCCGACGCCCACAGCGATTCGAGAGCAGTTCTTTCCTGAGTATGCGAGTGATAATGGATATTTTATTGGGGCCTCATCAAAGGATTACAGCAGATCCGAAAAAAATCAGCGCATAGTCGACACCGACATTTATCACTTGCTTCAGTTTGCAGGCATTCACGTGACAGAGTCTATGGCCGTTATGCTCAATGAAAGCGCACGGGAAGATATTATCACTCGACCTCTGCGCGAGAACTCAAAAGAATTCTTTCGATCAGGGAAGGCCTTGTTTACCTCGACAGAGAAAAAGGATGCGACGCTCCTCAATCGTCAGGAACTCAATTTGATCATGCAAAATTTTGTGAATGATCCGGACTATCGATCTCTGATTACGGTGGCGGTAGAGGCAGATCGCGGCTTGCCCGCGGTGACGCGTGAGGAATTCATAAGAATGATTTATTCGATCGAAGTCGATAAGAGAACTCCTCCAGAAATCCAAAAGTCTCTGAGTGAAAAGAGACTTGCACTCGAAAGGGTATCTGATGAGCAGTGGAGTGCAGAAGGAAATCCCCGATTTGAGCAAGCCCGAGATTTACGCGTCTTTTTGTCCACATTGGACACTCTCTTTGTACAAGTGGGAGATCGCCCCGGCGGCCTCATTGGCTTGGTCATGGCCCATCAGTTTCCAAACCAAGTGAAGGAGATTTTGGGAGAAGAAGTTCCCGCAGAAATCGCGGGTTCCTTTAAGCGAGCAGACCGCGCAAAACCTCTGGCGGCAAAGCTTGAATCCATTCTGAAATCTCTCAAGGTCACTGAAACTGAAAAAGTCGTGTCCCCCCTTGCCCAAGCTCTCGCATTAGAAGAAGGAATGAAATACGACTCGTTTTTGGCAAAGCTCAAGGACTTTGTAGAGGCCTCTGTTTCGGATCGTGGCAAGCGAGAAGTCGAAAGTAAATTTGAGGCGGTCATGGAATTTGTCCGACTGCCTGAAACTCGCAGTGCTCTCAAAGATTTTAGAGCAGTGCTAACGAAGGGGCGCAGTGAAGAGTTTAAGGCCTGGCTTGAGGATCCTTCATGGGGCCAGCTCGATCAGTCCTTAAGAGCGGCAGATATATTTGCAAGTCTTGAATCTCAAGATCCCAATGCTCAGGCGGCCGTGAGTGCTTGGATACTGAAGAATATTCAGGGCGAAAATGCGCCTTGGTATTGGAACCTCGCTGGAATAAAAAATTCGGACCAGTTTAGTCAATCCGGTCGCTTTGATTCGAGTTTGCAAAAGGGATTTGGGGCTCTCCTCGATTTGGGATTGAAGTCAAATTCCTCTGTTCTCGCAAAAGGGCGAGGGGACGTGACGCGAAGAGAGCTACTTTTAGAGAGTGTCTTTGGCGTCAAATGGCAAGATGCGCTCAAACCAAAGAGTTATGAGGCGGTTCAAAGATCTGCGGATGCGATCTCGGCAGCGGATGATGTGACTAGTCACCTGATGAGTCTTGAGGAGCTTTGGACTCAGGGAGCCGCTCAGCGTGTCTCGATTGATCGTCAGGAGCTCATCGACAAGCTGAGTTGGGTTTTGAATAAATCCCAGTCTTATTGGGGAGAGAAGATCAATGGCGTCGATCAGAGTAGAGATTTTCTCAGAAGTTTTTGGACCGAAGTGGGATTGTCCTCTGTAAAAGTTTCGCTTTCGGAACTTGAATCTGCATTGAATGAGCTCAAGGGCCCTGAGGGAAGCGCTCCTCTTTCACTAGAGAATTTTAAAGCTGAGGCGCGACTCGCGCTCACTGAAGGAGAGAAGAGGTCCTTTTTACTTGATCGCGCCACACTTACAAAAATGGCACAGGAGATTATTGATCGGGAGATTTCGAATCAGCGACTTCTGGGCAGGAAGCGCGATGACATTTTGAGAACACAGTGGGAATCCTATCTGCCTCCTGAAATTGCGCAGCAAATGAAGACTCAGGGAGGTCTCAAATCAGGGCAGCGCTTGGGCGATGAAGTTTTGATGGCGCTGCAATCGGCAGGTGTCTTTTCTAACGAGGAACTCCTAAAGAAAATCGAAGACGCGGCGATCAAGGCGACAAAAAGTGACTCGAGTTTTCGTTCGAATGAACTGATGAAGACCGAGGGTGTTTTGACAGTCGAGAAAACCGAGGCCGCGCTCGCAGAGCTTTTGCCCTATTCAAATAATCTTGTGGGTTGGAACAATAGCACTCTTGCAAAAATGCCGAGTGTTCGCCACCAATTGCAAATTTTTAGGGACTTAGTGGCTTCTCAAAAGGCTCTCGTCCAGATCAAAGCAGAAGTGGACTCCGAAAGTAGCATTGATCGTTTGATGGCAGAACAAATGGGATCGGTGCTGTCGAGCTTGAGTCAAGTGGGTGCCGTATCGAAACATTACTTTAAGGATGATCCCAATTTTGTGTTTCAGAAGATGGCCAAGAGTCTTGAGATGGAAGTCGAAGGCTTGGCTGCCGTCGGCGCGATTGGCTTGGAGCGTATCAAGGCTCGTGAGAGGGGCTTTGGAGGCTGGGCGTGGAATGGAGTGGTCCAGTTTGGAGGAATGCTCGGCCATGGCGTGAGAGATATCGCGGGCTGGGGATACAAAGTAGGTGAGGCTGCTTATTTTGATTCGATTTATCTGGGAATGAATATGGGAATGCTGTCTTCAGATAGTTATATGAAGCAGCTTGAGTATTGGGGCGCACACGATCATCAAGGCAGATTTTCTTGGTGGGATTTGCGTGAATATTCTTGGGCCAAAAAGGCCAATATGGAAGACGAGTCCAATTTCTACGCCGATTTGGGAGGCTTTGGAGCCTCAACCGCATTCTTCCTTCTGTCTGGTGGAACCAGTAAAGCCGTTGAAGGAGTGGCCGGAGGAATGGCTGCTCGATTTGGACTCTTTGGTCGAGCGATGAGTTTTGGTGGAAAGGCGCTTCAGGGAACTGCACGATTTGCATCGAGTCGATTCATGAGTGCAGAGGCTAAGGCCGCAGCGGCACAAATTGCAAAGACAGAACTCAAGGCCGCATCGGAAGCTGTAGCAAAGGAAGGCGTCGAAGCCGTCGGCGTTCAAGCCGCTCAGCAAGCAAAGTCCCGCAGTTCTCGTCTACTTTCGTCTCTCAAAGAGACGCTGACAAAACCTCGAGCTGGGCTTCAAGCGCAACCCCCTGTGGCGTCGATGGCGCTTCAGCAAACCGCAGGAAAAACTGCGGAGATTCTCAAAAAATCACTTCAGGCGGGGGTTCGCAAACCGACATTTTTGGAAGCGGTTTCGGGTCGAGTAGGAATGGGTGTAAAGTCTGTGGGTATTCCCGTCGCTCAGAATTTGGTTCGCTCTGCGTTTGAATCCGTCGCGTTTACTGGTGTGACGATGGCACCATTTATTTTTTATTATCGTGATTACCTCGGAAAAGACGCAGGCGAAATGTGGCGAAACTTTGGAACAGATGCTGTCTCGACTTATCCGTTCTTTATTGCCATGGGACTTTACAATGGAGGTCTTGGACGCATCGGTCTTGGCTTGAGACAAATGGGAATGAAGCGAATGATGACTCCGATTCGCTTAGGAACGGCTGTTCCTTCAATTGCCATCATGCATTCGATCACGCACGGCCTTGGGCAAGCGGCTGGCTCCTATGGTTATTATTGGGCGCATGATCCTCGTCTGTTTGCAGAATTGCATACCGATCTCAAAGGAGAGGGTTATCTCGATCAGGCTCATCCCGAAAAGGCCATGATGCTTCAGTCTATTGCCAATTTTCAATCTCAGCTTCTCAATTATGCCTTCATTATGGGAACGCATAAGTTTGGAAAGATTGCCGTTCCTGTTCCAGGGACAGGACGGTCGATCAGACCCTTGGCAGCTTTGTATCCTTCGATGGATGCTCCACTTGATCTCATTAAACAGCAGCTAAGATCCGAAACAGCGGCTCAGATTGCAGCGGGCGTGAGACCCGAGACACTCGAATACGTTCGAGATATTGCGCTCGGTCGAGTCAAAGTCAAAGAGGACTTTGCCAATCTCGAGGAGAACTTTATCAATATGGTGAAAGACAATTTTCATCGTAGTCCTACCGCCGATGAAGTCGCTGGCATCAAAAAACTGTATGAAGAGGCCATCAACGGCGGGATCGCAGAGGGCCTTAAGTTCCGACAAAAACTCCAGTCGATGACGGGTAAAGATCGAGCCGAAGAAATCTCAAAGCTCATTCGGGCTCTTCCACAAAAGCCTGAAGAGCAAGATGCAGAGAGCTTTGTGACCGCCATTCGAGAAATGGGACTTTCGGAAGACCTGCTGACCTTGCGACAAGTGGATCAGGATCAATTTCGACGAGCGTTTGAACGAATTCAGAAAGGCGATGTGAGCGATGCTGAGCTCGCAGGAGTCGCCGATGGAGCTCTCAAATTTAAGTCCGTCAAAGAGTGGGAAGCCTTAGAAGAAGCCATTTTGCGCCTCCAACTCGAAAAGCGAAGTGATGCTGCCTCAAACAAGGATCTCAATAACCTCCGCCAGATCTCTCGAGACCCCAATGCACGGCCAGAGGATCGAGCGGCCGCTCGAGAGCTGTTTGAGGAAGAAATTCTCAGTGTCCTGGCTCAGCCCGGAAAGAGCGGAGTGACGTATGTCGCTCGAGATGATCTTGGAAATTCAGAATTTCATTTTAATGAAATCCGTGCTCATGAATCCGATAAGGTTTTGGGTTATGAAGGAATTCGCCGCGGCGCTCTCGAAGGAGAAGTCCTGTCGGTGAATGGAGAACGTCGATTAGCGCTTCAAAACTTAGGCCTGCAGATTGGCTTTGTGACTGAGGGATCCGCTAAACGTCGAGGGATCAGTCGCTGGGATATTCGGTCTGACCGAATCATTTTGGAAAACGAAATCGGCGGTGTTGCCGTGATCGAAAAATCAGAGGCGGGCACGGTCGTACGCTACCGAGCTCCGTTGACGGGACAAGAGATCAAGTACGAAAGCGTGGATGAGGCCGTGAGTGTATTGAGTAATTTTGGTGTCGATGTGGCACGACTCGATAAATTGCCCTTTCAACCACTCCCTGCAGAGCCTCGCTTTAGAGAAGGCCGCATGTGGGCGAGCGAGGACTTTGGTCCCCTTGGAAAAGTCCAGGGAGAGATCATTGGTGAAGAGTGGCAGGGATCTGTTTTCTTAGAGTCGGGCGACAAGAAGAACTTCAATTACATTCGAATTGTTCGCTATCCCGGCGATCGATCCATGAAGCTCGAACTTCGCACACCGAATACGGATACGGGAGAGATCAAAAAGGTAACAACACTTCTTCTGCCTCCGATGACTCGCCGAGCGGATCCGACGGGAATGGGTGTTCCCACCTATGATATGGCGGATGGTCGAACCATGCAGATCTTTCCAGAATTTGGTCAGGTAATTTTGAGAGATCGTAATGGCGTCTCTCAATTCTTAGATCCTAATGCTACGCATATGGATGGTGTGGAGCCAGGCGGAGCGGTCCGGACCTATATGAGCGAGGAACGTCGTAAAGACCGCCTCAATGATTTTGGCGAGAATTTTTCTGTCATGAGCTTTGATCAGCTTCAGGCGTTGTCATTTGAAGCCGCTCAAAAGAGACTCATGCCGTCAGAGCTGCAAGTGGCGGATCTCTATGGTCGAGGACACAAACTGACTCGCATTCAAGAAGCTCTGTTTTCTATGTTTGAATTGGGAGATCCAGAGGCGATGAGCGATGGCACGGATCTTAAGGTATTTTTGGACTTGATCGAATCTCGTAATTTTACAGGCGCCCACGCTCACCTCAATCAGCAGTACAAGAATTTGATGAAGAAAATTAAGACTTACGGTGGACCGACTCAAACGACGTCAAGAGAAGGCGCCAAGCGCAACTACGACTTCTTGAGATTTTGGATTGATGACCCCACCAATGTCCGCGGTCTCAGAGAGCTCGATGAACAAGGCCTCCATTTTATTGATAATGTGGATTCTCGTGGAGAAAAGGCCGCGCAAGAAAAGGCGGAGGCTGATCGAATTCAGGCAGAACTCCGTCGCCAAGCTGAAGATCAGCCCTAAGCGCTTGAAAGTCTCAAATCTTGCCGCTAGCTTTGTTGGAGTCATGCCGCTCAATGTCCAAATCAAAATTGCGGTCGCAGTCATTATAGGACTCCTGGTGTTGATGAGTCTTTTGAGTGCATCGCCATTCTTGGCTCTTCTTTTTTTGGCAGCCTGCATTTTGTATGCAGAAATGATCAATCCCAATTGGAATTTTTTTGGTCGAGCGATTTTGAACATTCGGCATCAGCCCCTAGGACGTGATGCCGTGGCACTGACATTTGATGATGGGCCTTCACTTCATACGGCAAAAATTTTAGATGTTTTAAAGGCCGAAGGGATTCAGGCGACCTTCTTTTTTTTGGGGAGGAACATCGAGCGCTATCCCGAAGTCGCTCGTCGAGCGGAGGCTGAAGGGCACCAAATTGGTTATCATGGATACTCTCATACGAAATTGCATCTCAAGGGTTTGGAGTTTATTCGACTCGAGCTCGATCTTTCAGAAAGAGTTTTTGAAAAAGCGGGTTTAAGAAAGCCCCAGCTCATTCGCTTGCCGCACGGATTCAAAAATATTTTTGTCGTCAAAGAAATTGAGCGCCGTGGGCTCACTCTCTGTGGCTGGGGCAGAGGTGTTTGGGATTCCAAAAAGCCCGGTGTCTCGGTGATTGTCCAGAGATCAAAGAGCCTGATGCCCGGAGAGATCTTGCTCCTTCATGATGGAGATGGCGCCAAAGAGAATCCCGATCGAGCCCAGACCGTCGAGGCCCTGCCTCTCATTATCGAAAGCTACAAAAGTCGAGGGCTCAACTTTCAGAGAATTGAAAACTCTTCAGCGACCTGAGGAGCTGCCGGTTTCGCGAATACTTTCTTCAAGCGGAGATTCCAGCTTATCAAAAAGTTCTGAGCGGGTCTTGTCGGAGACTTTGGGCAACTTAAGAAAATGAAAATAGTATCCAAAGGCCCCAATCACAATTGTCGGAACGAGCTGAATCAAGTGATACAAAATCGCGAGACTCAAAGATTGAGTTTTGGGAACACCCAAAAATGCCATCATCGTCATTGCACCGATTTGAAATGTTCCTATGTTGCCTGGAGTCGAAGGCACCGCAATGGCGACGTTGACAGCGGCAACAATCATGAAGGCCTTAAAAATACTCAAAGGGGATCCCAGCCCGTAACTAAAGACAACCAAGATCAAAGCTTCCAAAATCCAGCCCGCCATCGACATCGGAACAGCCGTGGCCAAGATCGATGGCTTTTTGAGCGAGGCGATGCCTTCAAATATTTTGGCCCTCAGCTGGAGGATGAGGTTGAGCGAGCGATGCTTTGAAGCCTTCGGGAGTTTCGTGAGGACAAAAAAAGTAGCCAAGACCGCAAGGCTCACCCCGAGCAGAGTCGAAGTGGGTGGCAGCGTTCCGCGCATTCCCAGTACAAGAGCCGAAACATAAACAAAGCTGCAAAGGACGATAAAATCCACGAGTCGCTCTGCTCCCATGAGACCCACGATTCGTCCCGGCGAAATATGCGTGACTCGATTGAGATACCAAACTCTAAAGGGCTCCCCCAAACGAGCGGGCAGGGAGGCATTTACAAAAAACGAGAGTCTCAACGACCAAAACGCATTCCAAAATCGAATCGGGCCAAAGGAGCCGACCATGACTTTCCATCGGTAGGCGAGAAGAAAGTTGTGAGCATTGACCAGAAGAAGAGCGGCAATCAGAGCTTCGGGCTTGAGACGTTTGATCTGTTTTAAAAAGCTATCAAACTGAACATGGCGAAATGCAAAGTAAAGACAAGCAGCGCTCACCAAAAGCCCAAGGACCACGAGTCCGAGTCGTGCCGCCTTTGACTTCTGTTTGAGAGGGCTTTTCATGAATCCATTCGTGATTGAAGCATGCTGTGCGGAATATGGCCATGAATTCTCTCAAGCGTATGATTCGTATATCGATCGACTTGGCCGATAATATACGTCCAGGAGTAGTCCTTTTCCATTCGATGGAGCGCTCGTTTGGCAAGCACGGCGCCCAAGCCGGGCTCTCGAATTAGTCGCAAAATCTGAGCGGCAAAATCTTCTGCTTTATCCGGATGCGCAAAAAGGATCTCACCATTCGAAGCGGTCTCTCGATACGCAGCAATATCGCTGCCGACGGTAGGCTTAAGAGACGCCATACTTTCGAGCAAAGTGACGCCCAGTGCAGCCACGCGTGTCGTGGGACAAATATTGATATCGGCGGTCGCAAAATACTGGGGCTTTTCTTCCAGAATCGGACCTACAAAATGCACATGAGGTTTAAGCTCATCCTCCATCGCCTCTTCATAAAAAGCTTTGAGGGGGCCGGCGCCCGCAATAATGAGTCGGGTCTGAGGTTCTTTTTCGTGAACCATGCGAAACGCATCGATGAGAACAGAAATTCCATTTCGAGGCTCGAGGCGTCCGATAAAAAACAAATTGGTTTTGCCATCATCAAACTTTGGAATTCGCGGAATGTCCGTTCGATTGAATTCATCAATGGGAACTCCATTCGGAATCACTTCAAAGTTGACGCCAAACCACTCTGTAAAAGGCTTTGCGGAGACCTGCGATACAGCAATATTGCCTTCAAAATCTTGCATAATTCGCCGAAGCGGCCTCTGAAAGAGGGCATAAAAAAACGGCTTTGATCTTAAGAGTGTGTGAACATGACCTATGACAGGGCAGTCAGCGTAACGCTGAATCAAAAGCGGCAGGACAGGTGTCAGAGGGCAGTGAATATGAATCACATCGAATTTTTCTTGTTCGATCATTTTTTTGATTTGCGATCCGATGCCAAATCCAAAAGCGACTTTGGCCAGAGACCCATTGGCAAAAATGGGAATCGATCGACCAAATCTCAAAATTTCAAAGCCGTGAGGAGAGTGTCTAATATTATGAGGCTCATCGACATAACTCGTGATGAGTTTGACGTCGTATCCGAGTTTGGTGAATTCAATGGCGGCATAGTGCACATCTCCGCTCAAGCCACCTAAGTGAGGATAGTAATATTCACTGACAATCCCCACTTTGAGTTTTTTGTTGGGATCGAGCGGACGAAACTGTTTGCGTTTGGGATCCCGGCCCACCATCCAGATCGAATTCCAAAGCAAAGCCCAAACGACATAGGCAGCCACGAGGGCATTGTTGAGGCTCCAGGCTATTTTCCAAAACCAAAGTCCGAGATTGGCTCTGAGGCCCATGGGCTTTAAGGGCCGTACATGCAGTTTTTCAGATGAAGCCATCGGGCGCATATTACTTGAATTCACTGATTTCCCAAGCTAAAAGCTTTTGGCTTTTATGAATGAATTCAGCGATCTATTACTTCGAGTGGCGACGTTTAAGAGGGCTGACTTCTTTAAGCGTTGGACTCAGTCACTCAAGGATTCTGAACTCGCAAGCCTCAAGATCTCTGAGAGAATTCGCTTTTGTTTGGAACCCCTCGGGGAGCTCTCCAGAGTTTCTCTCCCTCCTGATGTTCGGTTTATCTCCATGCTGGATTCAGACTATCCCTCAGCACTCTGGACGCTCTCACATCCGCCTTTAGGGCTTTTTGTCTCAGGAATAATGCCTTCTTCGAGAACGCTTTCTGTCGTGGGATCTCGAAAGCCATTGCCGTATTCGCTGCGGATGACTTCAAAATTCGTTCGTGTCTGGGCTCAGCGCTCCGTGACGATCATCAGTGGAGGGGCCTTGGGTATAGATGCCGAAGCTCATCGCGCTTGTTTGGAAAGTGGGGGCCAAACTGTGGCTGTTTTGGGAGGAGGATTAAGGCGTCTTCATCCTCGATCCAACCTTGATCTCTTTAGTCGCATTCTCAAATCGGGTGGGGGATTGATCAGTGAGTATCCTCCTTTGTTTGAACCGAGGCCTTATACATTTCCAGAACGCAATCGCATCATTGCCGCTTTGGGAGAGTCATTGTTTTTGGTTCAGGCGCACGAGAAATCGGGATCGCTTTCCACCGCTCGCACTGCTTTAGATTTAGGAAAAGAAATTCTCGTTCTTCGCCCTCCCCCTGGGGATGCGAGTTATTCAGGAGCTCAAAATCTCATTGAGGCCGGAGCGAAAGTGGTTACTGGACCGGAAGATCTTTCTTTTGATCTTCCATATACGTCACCTTTGGCTTCTCAGCCTTGACGGACCAGCCGCGTTCAAATCGATCAACGGAGCTGACCACATAGGCGGTCGAGTAAACTTCACCGACATCGACAAGAACGAGTTCTGCGATATTCACTTCGGGACGATCTTTAGAGGTCTCTGCTTTTCCGTCAGAAGTGACAAAGGCATAGAGCTTGTCGTTTTGACGTAATCCATCTCGGCTGCCGAGATTTACAAATGCGAATCCAAAAGATCCAATCAACTCCACACTGCTCGGGGCCCCCATCACCTTGCCGCGGACTTCAACGAGGGGCTCTTGAGGTTCGATCTTCACATCGAGTTCTCGGTATTCGGCGAGTTCATCGCCGAGAGAAATATCCATCGTAGTGTCATAGAGTTTTCCAGTAACAGTGGGGATCACGCTCGTGATCTGGACGTATCCCAAAAACTGGATTTGCTGGCCCACGCGCTTGAAATAAGAATCCAGAGATCGAACGCCTTCGGAACGTCTAAAGACAGTAAAGCGATCGCCCACCGAGACTTCTCGATTAGGAAACTTGAGGTACACGACATCATTGGGGCCGAGTTTGTTGGCGGGCTTAAAGGCGCCGTCAATTTTGCCGATACCGACATAAGAGTCCGAGAGGATGTTTTCCAAACGAACTTCTGGAATTTTGTTGGCGGCAGAATATTTCTCCAACTTAAATTCCGCTTCTTCTTTGGCACTCAAAATCATTTGAGACGCAAAAAAAGATGTGGTTGCGGCTAAGGCAAACAGGATTGAAGGGGGCAATCGTTTCATGGTGTTCCTCCAGAGTTTTCGAGAATCTTTTGAGCCTCACTGAGGCGTTCACTTTTAGGGAAATTTTGAATCAGTCGGCGAGCTTCTTCGTGAGCGAGAGTGACTTCGGACTTTTGCAAATAAACTTGAGCCATCCAAAACACAGCGTTGTCGGCGAGATCTGAACGCGGAAAGTATTTTACAAAATGTTCCATTCTGAGCAGCGCTTCGTCCCAGTTTTCATCCTGCACAGCACGAAGAGCTGTGCGATAGAGCCGATCCTCTTCAGGAGAGCTCGGCGCAGCGAAGAGGCTCAGAAAAATAGCGAGGACGCTCGAAAACATAATTAATTATAGTCTGCATTACTCAAATTTGTTAATTATTCCAGAGGTTTACGACACTATGCGCCACAGGAATGGACTCAGAAGGGCCTTTAAAAATATGATGCGGTGCAGTGGGTCTTCCCTTTTGGACATGCTGTGCTATGAAAGAGCTCGGCACGGAAACAAAACGCCCTGAGGAGGTCAGCAATGGCAGAGCTTAATAAAGAAAAGTTCGAACAAATGATTCAAAACGGAGAAATTACTCCGAACATTCAATTGCCCGGTATGGATTTGAGAGAAGTAAATCTTCGATCGGCCTTTTTGGTCGGCGCTAATATGCGAGGAGCCAAGCTCCAAAAAAGCAATTTGGCTTGTGCTAATTTGGAACAAGCCAATTTGGAAGAAGCGGATTTGAGAGGCTGCAATCTAAGCTATACGAGTTTTAGAAATGCGAACTTAAAAAACGCCAATTTTAAACAGGCGTATTTTGAGTATACGGATTTTCGCGGAGCTAACCTTCAGGGTGCAAACTTCGAAGACACTTCGGGACAAAAAATAATCTAAGTTTTGTTTTCAGTTTGATTTTTAAGAGGCCCAAGAGTCCCACGGATTTTTGGGCCTTTATATTTTGAGCAAAGTGGCGCCCCACGTATAACCCGCACCAAAAGCGGCGAGCAATACAAGCTGCCCTTTTTTAAGCTGCCCCTTTCGCTGAGCATCGACAAGGGCTGTGGGAATCGTGGCGGCCGTCGTATTGCCAAATCGATCAATATTGATGGCGACTTTTTCTTTGGGCATTCCCAATCGATCTGCACAGGCATCGATGATTCGGATGTTGGCCTGATGAGGAACAAAGAGATCGATTTCTTGGGGGCTCACTTTGTTGCGTTCGAGAAGATCGACACAAATCTGAGACATATCGGTGACGGCCCGTTTGAAGACACTCTTTCCGTCTTGTTTTACAAAATGTTCTCGCCGATCGATCGTGTCGTGACTGGGGGGGCAGAGCGATCCTCCCGCGGGCATATAGAGAGCTTCGCGACCGGAACCATCCGATCTGAACATTCCATCAATGATATAGGATTCTGCATCCGTTGCCTTTTCGACAAGGGTTGCGGAGCCGCCATCTCCAAAAATGATACAAGTCGCACGATCTTGATAATCAAGAATCGAACTCATTTTTTCGGCCGCGATGAGCAAAACTCTTTGAGCAAGTCCTGATTCGACGTAAGCCCGAGCGGTTTCGAGACCATAGAGGTATCCACTGCAGGCTGCATGCAAATCAAAAGCAAAAGCGCGGTGGCAGCCTAGGGCATTTTGAATGAGGCAGGCCGAGGCGGGGAAAACATAATCCGGTGTCACGGTGGAACAAATAACAAGATCAATACTCAAGGGGTCGATATTTCGATCTGCAAGGAGTTTTTTAGCGGCTTCGGTCCCCATGAAGGCCGGAGTCTCGTGTGTCTGAGAGAGTCTTCGCTCTTTGATTCCTGTTCGCTCTTGAATCCACTGATCGTTGGTTTCCACAATTTTTTCGAGATCCAGATTGGTGACGATTTTTTCGGGGAAATAGTCTCGGATGGCGTGGATCGCTGCGCGAGCTTTGGGGGGTGTCGACATTTGCGCAGACTCTAAAAGACTCTGCCAAAAAACCGAAGAATTATCATAGGAAACTTGACCGAGCCTTAACAATGGAGTCTAAGTTTCTTGAACTGAAATTTTGGGTTTTAGGAGGTTCAAATGTTGTTGAGTACGGTTTTAGTGGGTCTTCTCCAAGCACTGGCTCCCATGCAGTCTGCCAAGGACGAATTTGTTTATAACAATAAGGCGGAGCCTGAAAGTTTGGATCCTCACGTAGCGACCGGAGTTCCGGACAACAATATTATTGTGCAGATCTTTCAGGGTCTCGTGGCTCGTAAAGCCGATTGGGCGACACTCGCTCCAGGAGATGCTGAGTCTTGGACGATCAGCAAGGATGGCAAGACGTTTACCTTTAAGCTCAGATCAGACCTGAAATGGTCCGATGGAAGCCCTTTGACGGCAGAAGATTACGTCTATTCGATGCATCGAGCCGTGGAGCCGAAAACACTGGCTCAGTATTCCTATTGGTTCAAAGACACGATTGTGGGGATGAAGGAATATGCCGAAAATCCCACACCCCTCACTCTGAAGGCGACGGGTGTGAAGGCGCTCAATCCCCAAACTCTTGAGATTAAACTCATTAAGCCTGTGCCCTATTTTTTACAGGTCTTAGCGGAATCGCTCTCATTCCCAGTTAAGAAATCCGTGGTCGAAGCGCACAACGAAAAATGGACTCGTCCCGAATTCATTGTTTCTAACGGCCCCTTCAAATTGGTGGATTGGAAGGTTGCGGACAAAATTGTACTTGAGCGAAATTCAAATTTTTATGATGCCAACACCGTCAAGATTCGAAAGATCGTGGCGTTGCCCATCGTCGAGAGACAGACCGCAGTGGATTTGTTTAAGCAAGGACGATTGGATTGGTCGGGCTATAATGGGGCTCCCAACGGCATGGTTCCTTCGTTCAAATCGGATCCGAACTTTCGGATGCATCCGAGCTTTGTGACTTATTTTTATCGCTTCAACACTACGCGCGCGCCGCTCAATGATCCCAAAGTGCGAAGAGCCTTGAGCTTGGCCATCAACAGATCCGAAATCTCAGGGAAAGTGACACGGGCCGGAGAGATCCCAACCACGGCACTGGTTCCCCAAGGAGTGGGAAAATATAAGAGCTCACCGAATTTCATCACCGCGGATCATCAAAAAAATCTGGAACTTGCGCGAAAGCTCTTGGCAGAGGCGGGGTACCCAGGGGGAAAAGGGCTTCGGACTCTCAAACTTCAGTACAATACCGATGAGAATCATAAGCGAATCGCACTCGCCGTTCAGCAAATGTGGAAGCGAGATTTGGGAGTGACGATCGAGCCATTCAATCAAGAATGGAAAGTCTATCTGAAGGCTCAAGAATCTCTCGACTATGATATTTCACGAAGTGCGTGGGCGGGGGACTATCCAGACCCAGCGACGTTTTTGGAATTGTTTACCAGTACCTCGGAAAACAATATGACTGGCTGGAAAAATGCGGAATATGACTCTCTTTTTTCGGAGTCCAGCAAAACTCTTTCAGAGCCCAAGCGATTTGAGATTTTGGCGAAGGCAGAAACAATACTTTTGAATGATTCTCCAATTGCTCCTGTTTTCTTCATGACGAACTTCGGATTCATTCGACCTGAAGTTCAGGGCTTCGTTCCCAATCTCATCGATCGGCCTTACGTCCGATACATGAGTAAGAAATAGTGACGAGAGTTTAGGAGAGAAGCTTTGCTGAATTTTATTGCAAGGAGATTACTTTCAGCGGTCGTGACACTTTTTGTGATCGTCACTCTCTCCTTTTTTATGATGCGACTGGCTCCGGGAGGGCCCTTTTCGAAGGATCGTGCGTTTCCTGCCGAAGTCATGAAGCAGATCGAAGCCAAGTACAATCTCGATAAGCCCCTGATCGAACAGTATGGAATCTATCTCAAAGGCATTGTGGTTGATTTTGATTTGGGCCCCTCCACTCGTTATGGCGATCGCTCTGTCAATGAACTTGTCGCTTCAGGATTAGGCTTTAGCTTTAAAGTCGGAATGGGCGCTTTGGTTGTTGCGCTCTTGATCGGGTTGCTCGCAGGCCTTTCGGCTGCTCTCAATCACAACCGAGCCCTCGACTATGTCCCCATGAGTATTTCGATGGTGGGAATTTCGATTCCGGATTTTTTGCTCGCCAATTTATTGATTCTTATTTTTGCGAGCGGATTGTCGTGGTTTCCTGTGGCGGGAGTAGACTCGTGGCAGGGCTATGTTTTGCCATGCACAACCCTGGGTCTGATTTATGCGTCTTCGATTGCTCGCCTTGCTCGTGGCGGCATGCTTGAAATTCTGTCTCAAGATTTTGTGCGCACTGCCAAAGCCAAGGGACTGGCACCGCGAACCATTCTTTGGAGACACTCCCTAAAGGGCGGGTTGATTCCGGTTGTTTCTTATTTAGGGCCAGCGGTTGCAGGCATGTTTACGGGAAGTCTCGTGGTCGAAAAGATTTTTCAAATTCCTGGACTCGGACGATTTTTGATCGATGGTGCAACCAATCGAGATTATACGCTCTCGATGGGCTGTGTGATTGTGTTTGCCGTTTTGATTTTGTTTCTCAATTTTGTGGTCGACTGTATTTATGGACTCTTGGATCCCCGGGTGAGCTATGACTAAGCAAGAACGACCACAGCGCAGTCTCTGGGGAGACGCTCTCAAGCGATTGCTCAAAAACAAAGCTGCCGTTGTAAGTCTCGTCTTTTTATTTGGCGTTGTTGTCTCGGCGGTCGTGGGTCCGATGGTTTTGCCTTACACGTACGAAGAGCAGGATTTTGAGAGAATCAGCAATCCTCCTTTCACGAGTGACTTGCAAAAATTTGCCGAAGAAAAATTCACACAACTCATCCCTGAGGATTATGTGCAATTTGCAGGATACTATTGGAATACAAAACACTTTCTTGGCACCGATGATTTGGGACGAGATATGTTGGTTCGACTTTTGTTTGGTGCTCGAGTTTCGTTGGCCGTAGGATTTTTGGCTGCGATTGTGAGTCTCATTATTGGAGTGCTCTTTGGCTCCATTGCAGGATATGTCGGGGGACGAACCGACAATATCATGATGAGAATCGTCGATACGCTCTACAGTTTGCCCTTTATGTTTTTTGTGATCCTGTTGATGGCGATTGCCGGTCGATCTTTTTATCTCCTCTTTATTGCGATTGGTGCGGTGTCTTGGCTCACAACGGCTCGGATTGTTAGAGGGCAGGTAATTTCGCTCAAGAGCTCCGAATTTATCGAAGCCGCGCGGGCGTCGGGAACGGGGCATGGAGAAATCATTTTTAGGCATTTGATTCCCAATACTCTTGGTCCCATCATTGTGTATTTTTCGCTTTTGGTACCACGCGTGATGTTGGAAGAAGCCTTTTTGAGCTTTTTGGGTCTGGGAGTTCAGGCTCCGATGAGCTCCTGGGGCTCGATGGTTGCCGACGGTCAAAATGTGTTTTTGCTGTATCCCTGGATTGTGATTTTTCCAGGCCTTGCTTTGACACTCACTTTGTTTAGCTTGAATTTTATCGGGGATGGTTTGCGTGATGCGTTCGATCCCAAGCTGAAAGGAAAGCAATAATGTTGCTCGAGGTCAAAAATCTCAGCGTCGAGTTTGCTTCCGATGATGGCAATGTCAAAGCGGTTGATAATGTCTCCTTCAATTTGAATGAAGGCGAAGTCTTAGGAATTGTGGGGGAATCCGGTTCAGGGAAGTCCGTGACCAATTTGGCCATTATGGGATTGCTGCCAATGCCCCCCGCGCGGATCACTTCGGGCGAAATTTTGTTTCACAAGCGAGATCTGCTCAAATTGTCTGCCGCGAGAATGCGTGCGATTCGTGGCAAAGACATTTCCATGATATTTCAGGATCCCTTCACATCCTTAAATCCCTATTTGAGGATTTCGACTCAACTCATGGAAGTTTTGGAGACTCATTCCAAAATGAATCCAACTCAGGCGCGTCGGCGATGTTTGGAAATTCTCGAGCAACTCGGAGTACCAGAACCGGAAGTCAGGTTTAATTCCTATCCTCATCAACTCTCTGGCGGGCTTAAGCAGCGTATCATGATTGCGATGAGCCTTTTGTTGGAGCCCAAAATTTTGATTGCGGACGAGCCCACGACGGCGCTCGATGTCACGATTCAGGCTCAAATTTTGGAATTGCTCAAAGACATCAATCAAAAGCATGGAACCAGTATTATTTTGATTACTCACGATCTCGGAGTTGTGGCAGGTCTTTGCGATCGAATTCAAGTGATGTACGGCGGTCGCATTGCAGAGCAGGGAACGGGAGACGACGTCTTTTATAGAACCAAGCATCCCTATACTCAGGGACTTTTGGAATCCATTCCCAGTGTGGATATTGAGCCGGGATCAAGACTCAAGCCCATTCCAGGAAGTCCACCGGATTTGACGACACTCGGAGATCACTGTGCGTTTGCGGATCGTTGTTTGAAGGTCAAAGAGAATTGCCGAAGCAAGCGTCCCCCCTTGACGGCAGAGTCAGGGACTCATGCTTACGAGTGCTATTATCCTGTCACGACTGAAGAAAGGAAGATGGCCTTATGAGTGGAGCCCTCGCAACTCGTGGCGATCATTTGCTCGAGGTTTCTGATCTCAAAGTTCATTTTCCAGTCACACGAGGCGGGCTTTTGAGTCGTGAGAAGAAAGTTGTTCGCGCTGTGGATGGCGTGAGTTTTCATGTTGATACCGGAGAGACGCTCGGCGTGGTAGGCGAGTCAGGCTGCGGGAAGTCGACAACCGGTCGAGCGATCGTTCAGCTGATACGCACGACTGCGGGAAGCATTCACTTTCAGGGACGTGATCTGCGACCTTTGAGTTTCAAGCAGTTGGTTCCGCTGCGAAAAGATTTTCAGATGGTGTTTCAGAATCCATTTAGTTCCTTGGATCCGCGAATGACGATTGGAGATATTTTGGCAGAGCCATTGCGGTCGCTAACCTCTCTCAATCGACAGCAACGCAAAGAGCGAATTGCGGGTCTGCTTGAAGAAGTAAATTTGAATCCAAAGTTTTTGAATCGCTATCCCCATGAGTTTAGTGGGGGGCAGCGCCAGCGGATCAATATTGCGCGGGCATTGGCGGTTGATCCCAAGCTCATTGTGGCCGATGAGCCTGTTTCCGCGCTCGATGTTTCGATTCAGGCGCAAATCATTAATTTGCTTCAGGACCTTCAGGCGCGTTATAAAATGGCTCTGATTTTTATTGCTCATGATCTCTCCGTCGTGAAGACACTGAGTCACCGAGTGGCTGTGATGTATCTCGGCAAAATCGTTGAGATCAATGAAACACGAAGTTTGTACTCGGATCCCAAACATCCCTATACACAGGCATTGCTTTCGGCGGTTCCGATTCCGGATCCTGAAAAAGAAAGACAGCGAAAGCGAATCAAGCTGGTGGGGGAAACTCCCTCTCCGATTGCGCCGCCTCAAGGCTGTACGTTTCATCCTCGATGTCCGTATGCCGAAGCTCGATGCCGAACCGAGGTCCCTGTTTTGAGGCAGGTCTCTCATGGATCAACAGTCGCCTGCCATCTGGCTAAATAGCGAATAAGAGCTGAGTTTTTCTGCAAAATTCTTCGTAGTGAGACGAAGGCTTATCTTAACTCCCTGAAATCATAAGTGTATTTGGACCTCCAAAAAGGCATGGATCTTGAACCTCATCAGGGTGGGTGGAAAGTCAGGATCTATGGTGATTGGAACATTCTTCACAACTCTTCTCTGTATTCTTGCTGGTGTCATGGTCGCATTGGCGCACGAGAAGTATCGAGTACTCTATCGAAATGCAAAACCTCGAATTTTAAAAAAAGATAGAAGCGGCATTCGTCTCTTTGGACCATTTGCTGTGGTGTCTGTGTTCTTGGGAGTGATGGGGAGTTTAGTTTCTCTTCTGGTAGTGACGACATCTCTGGATTTTCGAAATCTGCAAGAAGATGTGGGGGCTCAATTGGCGATGACATTGATTCCTGTCATCACGGGACTCACAGTGGGCGCAATCGCTTTGGCCTTTATGTGGATGTTTTCTAATCAGGCGGATATTCGGCGTCTGATTGTATCCAGAATTACTTCCAACGAAAAACCGATAGGGTTGCCTCCGATTGATGAAGCGTTCAAAATTACGGAGAAGCAAAACATTCCTCCTGAGCTTCTCAAAAATCTCAGACACTCCATAGCTCATCGGCAAGCGGCAGCCGCCAAACTCGCTGAAGCGTTTGACCAAGTGTCGAGGGAGAGCTTTATCACTGAGCCGACAGAAACTGGGGAAGCGGAGATTTCGGTTGCAACTGAATTATTGACTGTTCGTCGAAGCGATCGCAGCTAATCCATTAAAAAGTCTTTCTTTCGATCTTTGTCTCAAACTCATAGAATCACAGAGTGATCGCTTCTGTTCTTATTGTGCTGCTGTCCTTAGATCATCCGCAGGCTTCACTGCCGGATCGGCTCAAAAGTTTAAGACGAGACCAAGAGCCCCGAGCGATATTGGAAGTGTTGGGTGAAGCGTCAGAAGAAAACAAAAGTGCATCTCTGGCGCAGGAACTCTACGAAATTCTGATTATGTCCGCTCCTCGAGCTGTGCAAGATCCCCTTTACCGGATGATCTACTCACGGGCGTCGATGAAGGCCATTCAGCTGTTTCCCAAGGATCATCGATTCGTCTCATTGATGCTCAAAGATGTTCAGAAATATTTGAAAGCCAAAGATCCTAAGACGTGCCTTGAAAAACTAAGGCTTTTTTACGGACTCGATTCCGAAGAAGAAGCCTATCGCAACCAGTTAAGAATCCAGTGCGAGCTGCTGGTGTTTGAACTCAAAGCGCCTGGTAAATTGGAGCCAGACGAAGAAGAGGTTTTGGGACAAGCATTGAGTGAAGCCTGGTTTCGAAAGCTCCCGCCTCGGTTAGAGCGCCAAATGTATCGGCTGCTTCTCAGCCATGTTCAAGGGCTTCAGAGTTCTGCGAAGATGTCTCAAGAGATTGTTCGATATCCTTACGATCGTCGCTCCAAGGAATATGCTGATCTTCTTCATGCGCGAAGCCGAGTGATGTTTAAGGAACTCGAACTCTCTCCGCGAAGCAGTGAGTTTGACTATTATCAACTCTATCGAGATAGCCCTAAGACAGAAGTGGGAAGGAGAGCACTCGAGAGATCAATTGAACTTTCGCGCGATGAAACTCTCACACAGCGTTGTCGAGAATATATGGAGATGGCCGTGGGGGGGGATCGGCATTTGCGCGGAGGAAGTCTTCATCGCTGTTACATCCACTTTACTCAACTTTTTCAGTTGGAGGATATGCAGCGAGCCCTGGTGACGGCCGAAAACGGACTTTCGGAAGACTATCGCATTCGCCTAGGGCTTATTGAGCTGGCCCTAGGATTTCCCACAGGAGAAGGGCGCTTAAAAGGGATGGCAAACCCCAAGGCTCTCAAAGCGCTCAGTGACTGGAAAGGCCCCACGCGAGCAACGCGCACCATTCTGAGAGAATGGAAAGTGCTCGCAGAAAAAGTGTCTGAGTTTAATAAATCTTTGATCGCAGTTTTGGAGAGAGGAGCTTCTCGGTATGTGCCCAAAAAAATCAAGATTTGGGAATCCATCGATGCACAGCTCGCCGCATTTATTCAGCAAAAACGAATGGGCTACGAAGTGGCAGAAGCCTTGATGGCACGAGCATTCGTGGCCTCTCAGTTTAGAGATTGGATTCGCAAAATTCCGCCGCCTCAACTTCTGACGCCTGATCAAATGGAGGCCTACAAAGCTGAAATGAATCAGGTGAATGAATATTGGGATCAAATTGTCCGTGATCGAGGAGAGGAGTGCGCTCAAAGAGCGTATACGGAAGATGAGTTTTGGGTGGCTTCCGACGCAAAACTTTGCCCCGATAAGAGTGCAGAGAATTTAAGGAAGCAAAAGCAAAAGGAATTTTTTGCCAAGCGAAGCGTGTTTGAAGAAGAATGGGCAGAACGTGCGCGCCCCTTGCGAGAGGTTGAGGCCCTAGAGTTTCTCAAAAAATTAAAGAAGATGTCGGAAGCGAATGTGGTGAGATTTTGGATTTTGGAAATCTACCCTGTGTTTCACAATCCCATCGATCAGGCGAGTGCTTTGGTAGAGCTCTATCGACGAACACTCAATCTTGCTTACATCGAGAAGGCACTGGAACTCTATCCGTTTTCGAGAGAGGCTCTCGAGATTAAATGGAAACTCATGGATGTGAATTCGTTTTTTAAAGTCTATTGGGCAAGAGTCTTTGACGACTGGCCCAAAAAGTAAATGGGAGATGGGCTTCGATCAATGACTGGTATCGCCCTTAATTAAGGTCTCGGGCTTCGTGTAGGCCATCACGCCATCTTTGGATCCGCGTTTAACCATGTACATGGCCTTGTCGGCGGCAGAGATAAGCAGATCTGTCGTGCGACCATCTTCTGGGAAAGTCGAGATTCCAAAACTGGCTGTGCAGCGTATCGAGAGGTTTCGACTCTTTAAAAAAGTGTGTTCGCGTAAGACATCTCGACAGCGCGTGACGAATGTCGTGGCTTCGACTTTGGTCGTGCGCGGTAAAAGCAAAACGAATTCATCCCCTCCGTATCGAATCGCGATATCAGAAGTTCGAATGCATTGTACGAGATAATCTCCAAATTCTTTGAGGAGGAGAGATCCGGCCATATGACCATTTTGATCATTCACCATTTTAAAATTGTCGAGATCAATGAAGACGAGAGAGAAGTTCTCTGAGTAGCGCTCGGATCGAGCGAGTTCGCGTTCGAGGACGAGGTGTAAATAGCGAGAGTTGTAGAGCTTGGTGAGATCATCTGTCACCGTGAGTTCTCGCACCTTCTGAAAGTTTCGCGCGTTTTCTACTGCGATCGAAAGATAGTCCGAAAATGTCTCGACGAGTCGGTAGCTCGATTCGTCGAGAGGCTTTTGCTCAGGTCCTGTAAAAAAGGCGATCAATCCCATCACACTTCCTCTCGACATGATGGGCAAAGTCATAATGCTCGAGGGGTTTTCAAGATAAAGAGCGTCAACCGTCGGGTCAAAGAGGCTGCCTTCTTGAGTGGGATAAAATACTCCACCACGGCCACGTTCAATGGATCGCCCGAGTATTCCTTGGCCGAGCGGAAAGGAGCAGAGCTTGTCTTTGAGCTCTGTCGGATACTCAAAATAGATGTCACTGGTTTCTGAGTTCACCATCAAAAGGGCAACATGACGGGTGTGAACAAGCGCCCCGAGCTTTTCGCTCAAGATTCTCAAAACTTCTTTCAAATCGAGGCTTGATGTAATGGCTTTGCCCAAAGAATCAAAAACCTTGAGTTTCTCTACCGTCTGGCGCAACTCTTGAATGATTTCATTTTCTTGAACTTGGGGAGGAAGCCCAAGCTCCGCCAAGAGGCTCGAAGACTCGCCGTCACCTCGCTTGAGCTGCTTTTTGCGTTTATCGCTCATCCTGTGGTTCTATTATATCGGGAGTCTGGCGGATCGCGCTAAGGCCTAAGAATTTCTCAGTGAATTCTCGTTGAAAAACTTACGGCATAGCATCAATCTGGATTGATGCGGGACCGAATTGCCGTTTTAACATCCGGGGGAGACTCACCCGGAATGAACGCCTGTTTGCGAGCCATTGTTCGTACGGCCTCATTTCGAGGTTGTGAGGTGGTGGGGATTCGAAATGGTTTTCAGGGATTGATTGATGGCAACGCCGTCCCTCTACATTTGGGAAGTGTCGGCAATATTATTCAACGAGGAGGTACCTTTTTGGGCTCTTCTCGATCCGATGAGTTTAGATCAAAGTCCGGACGCAAAAAGGCTTTTGATTTTATGGCTACCCATCGGATGACCTCTCTCATTTGCTTGGGGGGAGACGGAACGTTTAAGGGGGCCGAAGCGTTTTCTCAAGAGTTTGGCGTTCGAGTGGTGGGTATCCCCTCAACCATTGATAATGATCTTCCGGGGACAGAAGCCTGCATTGGATTTGATACAGCAGTGAATAATGCTGTTCAGGCGATTGATAAAATTCGAGATACGGCAGATTCGCACGGTCGAGTCTTTGTGATCGAAGTGATGGGGCGAAATACAGGACATCTAGCGCTCGCCACCGGCCTCGCAGTGGGGGCGGAGTTTGTGGTGATACCGGAAGTTCGCCTCAGCTTGCCAAACTTAGTCAAAAAGATTCAGACCGGTATTGCTCGGGGGAAAACAGGCAGTATCGTCATTGTGGCGGAGGCTGAAGAACCTGGCCGCGCCTTTAAAATTTCATCAACAATAAGCCGAAGTATTCGCCGGGATGTGCGCACGGTGATCTTGGGACATCTGCAGCGTGGCGGAAGTCCCACAGCGATGGATCGAAATTTGGCCTCAAGGTTGGGAGCGGGAGCTGTGGAGATTTTGATCAAGGGAGGTAATCGCCAGATGGTGGGTATAAAAAACGACTCCATTGTATCTTCCAAACTCAATGTGACATCAAAAGGGCGGCGTAAGGCTTCGCTTGATCTTCTTGAATTGATCAATATTCTTTCGATTTAGGAGTGGGGAGGAGAGATTTTTTGAAGTCCAAATTCATATTCATTACGGGGGGAGTGGCTTCAAGTCTCGGAAAGGGAATTGCTGCCAGTTCTATTGGCGCGATTTTAGAGGGACGAGGTCTTAAGATCACCGTCGTCAAAATGGATCCCTATATCAATGTGGATCCAGGAACGATGAACCCTTTTGAGCACGGTGAAGTCTTTGTCACACACGATGGATCTGAGACGGATCTGGATCTCGGCCATTATGAGAGATTCACTCATGCCCAATTGGCGACCGATAATAATTTTACAACAGGAAAAGTTTACTACTCCGTCATTCAAAAGGAACGCCGCGGTGACTATTTGGGAAAGACTGTTCAAGTCATTCCGCATATCACGAACGAAATCAAAGAGCGGATTCTTCGCAATGCGAAGGATGTAGATGTTGTGATCGTTGAAGTCGGGGGCACCACGGGAGATATTGAGGGTCTTCCATTTTTAGAAGCGATTCGGCAGCTCAAATATGATTTAGGTCCTCAAAATACCCTGTATTTGCATCTGACTTTGATTCCTGTCATTCGCTCTGCCGGCGAAATCAAAACCAAGCCGACCCAGCATTCGGTCAAAGAACTTTTGAGTATTGGAATTCAGCCCGATATTTTGCTTTGTCGCTGCGAAAAAGAATTGTCTGTCGATGTTAAACGTAAGATTGCTCTGTTTTGTAATGTCACGCAGGACTGCGTGATCTCGGCAATTGATGTTTCGAATATTTACGAAGTGCCCTTGAATTTTCATCTCGAGGGCCTTGATGATCGAATTGTCGAACGCCTCAATATTTGGACACGTCAGCCTGATTTAAAAGTCTGGGAAGAGATTCAACACCGGATCCGAAACCCCAAGAGCAAAATTGTTTTGGGATTGGTTGGAAAGTACATGGCTCTCAAAGAGAGTTATAAAAGTCTCAACGAATCTATTTCTCATGCCGGACTTGCCAATGACTGTCAGGTCGAAGTGCGCTCCATCAACTCAGAAGACCTCGAAAAGGGAACGTCGGCTGTTGAATCCGCGTTTAAGGGTCTCGATGCATTGATTGTCCCAGGAGGATTTGGAGAGCGAGGCACCGAAGGCAAAATCCTGGCAATTCGCTATGCGCGAGAAAACAAAATTCCATTTTTGGGGATCTGTTTAGGAATGCAATTGGCGACGGTCGAATTTGCTCGAAATTTGGGAGGAATGCCCAAAGCGCATTCGCAAGAATTTGATCCAGAACCCAAAGATGCTGTGATCCATTATATGGAAGGGCAGAGTGAGCGTGTCGAGAAGGGTGGAACCATGCGTCTGGGTGCCTATCCTTGCGT
>JACCDG010126323.1_pt1 | contig 72260 bp, 57 predicted proteins | sample 7442471 | NCBI WGS metagenome assembly JACCDG01 (sample SAMN15323444, study PRJNA562643) | freshwater metagenome | isolation source: river surface water | place: USA:Blue River Watershed | collected 2017-08-17 | reverse complement strand
TGAAGCGAGCGCAAGGATACCACCAGTTGCCGTCGTGAGGCCGGTCACACCAAGAGTTGAGCCGACCGTAGCGGCACCAGACACGGCAAGCGTACCGGTTGCGGTGAGGTTTGTTGCGGTGAGGTTGGTAGCAATGGTTGAAGAAGAGACGGTGAGAGTGCCGGTAATCACACCGTTACCCCGAGTAAGAGTATTACCAAGCACTTCAAAGATATTACCGATCGTAGAGGTGGCGGAAGTACCAATGAGCACAACATCGTTAGTATCAGTTACGTAAATAGCCAACTGCTCTGTTGTGGTCGCCCATACTGATGAACCACCACTACTTGAAATATCAGAAGCGCATATGAGGTTACCGTTTGCATCGGTTGTCACCTTTCCTCCATTTGCAAGAATTGCACAATTAAAATTATCAAACCGAATACCTTGAGTACCTGTCACACGAAGACCTCCTGCAAGAGTACTAGTCGCATTCGTTGAAGTTGCAGTAAAGGTGGAAGCACGAACATCTCCAGCAATCACAGCCGATGACGAAGCGTAAAACTGATCAGAAATCCACACCGAAATAGTCGTCGAAGGAGTTAATGTTCCCACACCATAATTATTTGCAATAACCCAATCAGAAAAAGCACTACCTGAACCAGTACCACTTACACACACCCCATTTACCGCAAAACAACCACTACTGATATTGATACCGTTTGCAAACGTTGTTGTTGCACTACTCGTCACAGTTAATGTTCCATTAAAAGTACTACTATTTATAATTGCATCGTTGAGAGTGACCTCATTCAAAAAGTCTATTTTATTTGAAAGTGAAACGACGTTGTACACATCATTCGTAAATGTACGCCCATTATTAATAAGAGTGGAAAGATTTGCATAAGAGACAGCAAGACGCGCATCAATCTCTGATAGGCGACGCTCAAACTCCTCTCTGGTAATACCAACAAACACTGGGATAGTCCTTTGTTCAACGACTCGTTCAACTACCGAAACTGGTGTCCCTTGAACAACTACGGATGGTGTACTCACCGCAAAAGACGTTGTTGTAGCAATACGTTTTATAAAGATAGTCTCCTCTGCTGACGCACCAAAAAAACGCGATAAAAATCGCGCCACCTTCTGTTTTGTTGATAGTGTACTAACATCTTGAGGAATTGCGACTGCAATGGCTGCACTATGTTCTGTGCCCGCATCAAACCATGCAAGTTCCCGACTTACAAAAATCCCACCTGCGACTAATGAAGAGACACTGAGCACCGCCATCAAAACAATCGGCAATATTGAAACAAGCGATCGAGCCATAACAGACCAACGCATCTCCCCGTTAAGAAATGTCAGTGGTGGACGAAACTGATACTGATTCGATATTGAAGCTTTTACAAAAGGTGTATGAGGAGATTCAATAGCAGCAAAATTAACTGGTCCACTATGTGCCCCCAAAATAGCACGAGAATTCTTGCGTGGCATGACAACGTGTCGCAAAGAAAACGCCGCTTCCGCATTAGTATGACTCGCCGAACGTGCTACTGAAGACCGAACCCCCTCTTTAAGAGGCGGAAGTGGTACTATTAGCTCTGATTTGTACTGGATAGGAGTAACCTGCTTTTGGAAAACAATAGGCGCTACGTTACAGATTTTCTCTTCAACCGGTTTTGGTACAGCTTGAACAGTTGATACCGTCCCACTAACAAATTCTTTCCATCGAGCAAGCGACCTCTCAGCAATTTCGTTTGAATCATTTTCACGTTGATGCTCTATAAGAGCTTCGATGGAAACATACCACGCACGTCCAACCATTCGAGAATCTATCTTTTTTCCACGTGAGAGTTGGCCAACATAGTCAGTAGAGTAGCCACAAACAAACGCCGCTTTTTTCGTCGAAACATACGTCTTACCATTGATGACAAGTTCCCCTCGAACCATTACAAAAATTTTAACACTCACCTCGCCGAGAAATCCTTAATTTAAGCTCACAACTGGGGATAACAATGTCAAAGATAACTAAATTAAAATGTTAATAATACTTTACATACTTTTTTACTCTATAAAAATTCAAAAAATGTTTAAAAACAAACAAAAAAATAAAATAGAGTATCCTCAGATTTTGTTGATAAACCTGACTCTTTTCATGCATAGAAACAAGAATTTAAAACAATATGTTTTTTGTATTTGATTCACAGCCACACAGAAACAAACTTACTAATAATCAAATTTGCCAATTCCTAAAAAAAATTTTATAAGAAAAATGCTCTGTAAAAATATCTATAAAAACAAAGATTTTATTTAATAACACATTATCACTATGAAATTCAAGATTTAATTTGTATATTTTTACGTAATAAAACAGCACATAGAAATTAAGATGTTTTATCTCGGCTATATATGGCTTTAAATAAGATCATCTCGGTTACCGAGATGATCTTATAAATAAAAACTTTTTATTGTAACTCTTTTAATAAAATATCTCGTAACATAGCAGGATTACCCGCACCCTTCATTTCCTTCATACATTGTCCAACCAAAAACTGCAGAGCTGGCATCTTTCCGGAACGATAATCAACAACAACCCCTGGATATTTAGCCAAAATCGTTTTCACAACGATACCAAGAGTGACGCCATCACTCTTTTGCATAACTCCTAATTTTTCAGCAATGATAGAAGGACTACCCCCCTCCTTAACCATAAACGGCAACACATCTTTTGCTCCACGAGAAGATAAAGCACCTCCTTTGATCATCTTGACGAGTTCAGCGAAATTTTCTGGTTTTAAAGAAAGCAACGATGTACCACCTTTAATAAGCCCTCTAACATCGGAAACAAGGTAATTCGAAGCGAGCATAATTGCCTCCTTGTCAGGAGACAACAACATCGCTACCTCCTCAAAAAAATTACTCAACTGAGACTCTGCCATATACACCTCGACATCTGCAAATTTTATCCCATACGTATCAGACAAACGATTCCTCTTTTCCCACGGTAATTCCGGCATTGTCTTATCAAGTTCACTTAACTGAAACTCAGGAATAGCTGATATCTTCAACTTTGGGATATCTGGGTCAGGAAAATAACGGTAATCATGAGAATTCTCTTTTTTTCTTTGTGCATATGTTTTACCAGAAACATCATCCCACCCTCTGGTTTCTTGAGCTACCTGCTCTCCACGGTCCAATAAGCTTGTGTGTCGAGCGACCTCATACACAATAGCGCGCTCTACAGATCGGAATGAATTTAAATTTTTTACTTCAACCTTTGTACCAAAACAATCCTTGTTCGGAGAAATAGAAATATTCGCCTCTATGCGCATCTCACCCTTTTCTAAATTAGCCTCCCCCGCCCCAAGAGTTCGAAGTAATAACTGTAATTCTTTAGCAAAACGAACAGCGGTTTCCGCATCATGGATAACCGGCTCAGTGACAAGTTCCATAAGCGGTACGCCTGCACGATTAAAATTCACTAACGAATAATCTCCTTGGTCATGCAGGGAACTGCCTGTATCCTCCTCAAGATGGATCCTGGTTAGACATACCCCAGCTAACTCACCTCTCAAAACAAGTGGATACTTATACTGACTAATCTGGTATCCTTTTGGGATATCAGGATAAAAATAATTTTTTCTATCAAACTCAGAAAAATCTGCGATTGTACCACCAACCGCTCTACCCAAACGAAGCACATGGCGAATAGCCTCTTTATTCACAACAGGTAATGTGCCTGGATGACCCATACACACGGGACACACATTTACATTTGGACGCTCTTCGTCTGCATCGTTAAAACAATCACAAAACATTTTTGTCTTAGTCTTGAGTTCAGCGTGAACTTCTAAACCGATTGTTGTATAGTACGTGTTACTCATAGCCATACAGGGTACAGTGAACATTGTTTTGACACAAGCCTGTCAATACATAACTACGTACATATTTTCATACAAAAAACTATACAAAAAATCAATCTTTTTATACCCTCAACGAAAAACTATGATACCTCTTTATTATGGCTTAAAACAAAATTATTCTACCGAGATGAGACGCAGAATTACTACAACAAATAAAATCAAGTAATCAAAAAAAGATAATTTTTATGGGACGTAATGTGGTAAAAAATCTACATCAAAAAATCCCTCAACCGATGGTTTTTTTGCCGAGATGATGACTTATCCCCTGATATACTCACGGATAAACGAAACAACACTATCACGCAACACTTTTATTGAAACATCATCGATAATAGAAACAACAACAACCGCCTTGCCCATACCAACAAACATTTCTGAAACTTTGGCAGCATCGTTTTTTGTAACAACGTCTGCTTTTGTCAAAATAATCAATTCTGGTTTTGTTGCAAGCGACTGATCATACGCAGCAAGCTCATCACGAACAGTCGTATAACTCACCAACGGTTCTTGATTATCTAATCCAACACAATGCAAAATTACTTTTGTGCGCTTAATATGCCGTAAAAATTCATGACCGAGACCTTTCCCTTCTGCTGCACCCTCGATCAGACCTGGAATGTCTGCAATAATATATCCAAAACAATCACCTAAATTGGGTGATAATGTTGTAAATGCATAATCACCAACTTTCGCACCTGCTCGAGTCAACACATTCAACAGTGACGACTTACCAGCATTCGGTAAACCAACTAGCCCCGCATCCGCAATAATTTGTAATTCAATATGAATAGAAAATGATTCACCAAGTTCTCCGTTCGTTTGTTCTTCTGGCCTTGTATTAATCGATGATTTGAAGTGTTCGTTCCCTAAACCACCTCGGCCACCTTTTGCCAACATTACACGATCACCTTCTCCAAGAAGTTCGTATACTTCGCCAGTCTCTCTGTTTTGAATAACTGATCCAATAGGAACTGAAAGCTCAAAATCATCACCACTTTTACCCTGCTTTGAATCCTTAAACCCATCATTCCCAGAACCAGCTTTAAATTTCGCATCTCGCTGGTAACGTGCCAAAATACCAATATCACGAACCGCGACTGCATACACATCGCCACCCTTCCCTCCATTACCTCCAGAAGGGCCAGAAAACTCTTTCCCCTTTTCATGACGCCATCGAACGACGCCGTTACCTCCTTTGCCAGCAGTTACCACACAATCAAGTTGATCTACAAAAGCCATAGCAAAGCTAGTATACCCTATAGAATACACAAGTATAGAGCATCATGAAAATACTCGCGTATACATTTACACTTCTTCAAGCGCACGCTTTGCAAGTGCATACGCTCCATCTTTTGATTGGGCAACCGCAATAAAACGTTTATTATGACAAAAAAGTGCATCTGGAACACCAGTCACATTTGCCAAATCATTATTTCTTAATCCTGCCCAAGATTCAGGAAAATCTTTTCTATTCTTAAATAACTCTATATCCGGAACCGCTCGAACCTTCCACCGATCAGCGTCCGGAAGGACTACGAATAAAACATTCGGAAATGACCGGACGACATCAATCCATTGATAGCTCTTATCTAACACCAGAAGTCTTTTGTCTGGAGATGCTGCATACGCCTCACGAATACATTGATACCCAATAACCGCATCACGTGCTCGAACAATCTCGCGATCTAATATGAGAGAAGCAATATGTACCGCATTCATAAAATAACTATCTGCAAGACCCTCATCCTCTCTCCATGTTACATTAAACGCTTCAACTATTGCCCCAAGATGATACGGGAGTGTCTCTTTAAACTTGAAACCTGCAAATAAGGCAACTCCATTATCTGGCCCATCAATAGCCGCTATCAATCGATTTTCAATAATTAAGGCAGCTTCTGTAGATCCAGTAATATGTGTACCGAACTTCTTCCATACCAACCCAATGCCTGCATACGGGATGCCATTTTCTCGAGACCCTGCTCCTCCAATCTGATGGTGATCAAATCTGTTTGTTTCTTGATCATACACACCACCAACATCAACCACAATATCACCTGCATGGATAACAGATTCATTTCTTGTTCGAACAACTTCTGCTTCAGGGTACAAACGTTTTAGAGCTGCGACAGCAAACACGTCATCAGCATGGAATGTGCCATTGTGTACAACAATTTTCATACTCTTCAGCCTACAATCCCACACACAAAGTAGCAAGTGAGGTCGATTGAATACTAAAAAAAATTTCTACACCATTGTCACTAAAATCATTCCCATAACAAAACCAAAAAGATACTTCGGATCATAGCGAATGCCAATAAAGGTACACTGCTACCGTACTTTGTTCGCCAATAAAATTAATTCATCAAACATACGTGAAAGTCGTCCAACCGCCTCTACAGGAATAGGTGTTTCAGAACTATCAGCACCATCGTACCCCGCAGGCTTCATGTTTGGAAAATATACATTCTCACTAATTGGTATCAACCCAAGGTAACAAAAAACGCTCATCAAATGCTCGACTGCCCGGGCCCCACCAAATGTACCACTTGATACTCCGCATACCGCAACAGGTTTATGCATATACTCTACTTCTGCAGCATCAATGAGCAACTTAAGCTCCCCTGGAAAACTATGATTATATTCGGGTGTCACAATAACGAGCGCATCAGATTCCTTTACAATACTTTGCCATTTTTTCCCAACTACTCCTTGTTCTTCTGGTTTTGCACTTACCTGTAACAAAAAATCACGCACATCAACTGTTGTAATAAATACCTCCTTCCTTTTACTTAACTCTTCAACCACGAAACGAAATACCCGTTCCGATTGTCTTTTAATACGAGCTGTACCGAGTACAACAACAATACGACATAATTGATTCATACCTTGCTACCTTTAAAAATAAAAAGTCTTTTATATTCATACCCGATACGTATATCCTGCCACGGTCGACATGCCTTACTGTATAGGATACGCTAATGGCGCAACCCCCAATTCTTCAAGCCGTTTTAAATATAATGTAACCGCATACGCATATCCCGCATGACTCCAAGTCAAAGGAGCGACAGAGAGCGGTGCTCCTGTACGGGGGTGACACTGTTCTGACAAAATACCAGAAGATAGTGCCCGATCAGCAACCCATCGAAACAACTCCTTAGCAAATTCGAGATCTTTCTCACGCTTTGCATGCGCGATATGATACTCCGCCAACCATAAAGTTGTAATGATCCACGGGTTACCCGGAGCAGACGGATCAGCCTGCCAATACACATCTCCTTTATAACGAACCAATCCCCCAACTGGCGCTATTAACTCTTTTTTAATAACCGCAACAACTTCAGACAGAAGCGGATCATCTATTGAAAGCACTCCGAATCTAAAAACTCCATAGAAACTTGAGGAATCAATTGTTTTATCATACTTTACAACCCCATCCTTCACATTAATCAATTTATAAAAATAACGACTCTCAGCATTAAACAAATGTTCGACAATCGCTTTTTTAATAACATCAGCTTCACCCTGATACCGAGAAGCATCATCATCCTTACCAAGTAATTTCGCAAACTTCGCCGCTGCCACAAGTGCGCCATATACAGCAGATGAAGTAAAAGTAGAGATCCCATAACGCTCCTCCCACAAATCCCAACTTGGTGCCGGAAGGCCCGTGGTAGATTCACGATACGTTGCTATAAAATCAGCTGATTTCTTTATAAAAGAATTATACACCCCTTCGATAAATTCCAAATCTTTTGTCACATCGTAATACTCCCACAAGGAAAACAGTACAAGCGCCGTCTCGTCTTCCTGAATAGCAAGTTGGCGCTTGCCATCTTGCACCCATGGGTGCCATGAACTCCCAACCGACTGATCAGATTGATATTTATGCAACAAATAGCCTTCCGGAGAGATGACATTGTTTGCAAAATTAAAAAAGCGCTTTGCAATATCAGGATACCCTGCCTTAGTGAGAGCTAAAGAAACAAATGCACCGTCTCGTGGCCACATGTAACTATACGTATCATGTCCATACTGTAATAAATCAGAATCACCTGATGCAATAACTGCTCCCCGATTATCAACATGGGTACGCATAATAAGCAATGATTGTCGAAAAAGCGTAACAAGTCGTGCGTCCAAACCTTCAAAAACAAACGGAAATTTACTTACCCATGTTTTCCAAAAATCTTCTGTTGTTTTAATAAGGTGAGCAGGAGTCTTACTTAACAAATACTGCTGTAACGAACGAACCTCTTCAATTGTCTCTCCCGCTGTTACCCAATAGGACAACTGCTCAGTTGTGTTTGCTTTTAATTGCAAACTAAAACCAATGGTCGAATCAACTGAACCATGTTCAATAGGATTTTTTGAAAGTACACCATCCTCAGCATCACGCCACGTCCCTTCTTTCCCCTCAACACGAAGTAACCCGACAGAATAATCATCAAATGCCTTTTCATCCTTCATTCCCGAAACCAAAAAAACACGTCTCCCTTTATAATGCACAATAGAGTGAGTCGATGGATCAAAATATGCTGTATTTCCTGAATTAGTTTCAGCGATCTGAAACTGCTGATTAAAAAAAACTTTTATTACACGATCCTCGTTCCATAAATTATGAATAGATACTCTTCGGACAAAAATATTCTTCTCGTTGTACACTACATCTGCAAATGTAATCTCCACACCTAGAGCTTCAGATCGAGCAACGATATCAGATGCGAGTGTTTTACTTGCTGTAGCAACCGAGACAACAAACATTGGATCGGATAACCAAGCAAACCCTGCATTAGTATGTACACCCAAACGATGCGCAAAACCACCGCCCACATGATTTTCAAGACCAACATATGGAAAAAAGAAATCGCGGACCTGACCAAAACGGTCAAAACATAGAAGCATATTTCCATTTCCAAGAACAAAAGATTTTGACATAACAATCGCCTATACACCGTGAACAACAATAATATGAGCCGCCTCACGTCTATTTTTTGCCTTTTCCAACCTAATAGCCAAACGAGACTGACCAAGTACCTCTTTTACCCATCGAACAAAATCATTTCCTCGAGGCACCGTATGGAACACGTACTGCTCATCGCTCATTGTTTCAAGTGCCTGAGCTAATTCATTAAGGTTTTTACACGGCAATCCTCCGAATACAAAAAATAGCTTATCTGGGGGAGCGTCTGTTACTACTGTAACCTTTGTCACTTTGGCTAATCGTTGCCCTACAATTCGCCTTACCGCATGAACCAATTTACGATGCATGTGATTGTTTACGAGCAAATAATTTTTGTACCATATCAATAAACCATCCTCGTCTTACCACACCATGACCTATACCACGTTTTTTTTCGATCTCAATAAGTCGTAATTCAAAATCTTTCAAGACATTCATATAAGAAATAAACGCATCATACGGTGTCTCATAAGGGTTAAAATATTTATGAACATCACCATCTGCAAACCACTTTGTGCACATATAGTAAAAATGATCCGATGTCTGTAGTCGTCTCCAATCATCGATTAATTCCCTATCACCAGTTTTCAAAACACGTTGCCCAAGACGATAAATATGATCAAACGCATTATGCTGTATAGGATTTGAAAGCCATGCTGATAAATCCCGTTCAACATCAGCCCACGACATGAAATGTGGTACATCAAGCTCCCATCGCGCCGAGAAACGCTCCACAGCCTCAGAAGGAGTAACAAAATCATTATCAGGATGCTTTAATACTTCTGCTGGCATATAACGCAAGAAATTAAAAATACCAGTATCTTCCCATTGATGTTCACCAAATGTCTCGTAATCCATAAACAAATTGATCACCTCCCCAGAACCATTATGTCCGGAAATCCAGTGACCAAATTTATCTGCAGTTAACGGATATTCACTCCAAGATCGAGAGGAAAAACGAAATGCGATATCGTCTGATAAACGATAATTTTTTAATAGTAACTTGATACGTTCTGTTCCTGTGGGACGATATAAGAAATTTGGACTGCGCCACCCCAACACATGATCCGCCCCTTCAGCAATGACCCCTTTAAACCCCATCTTTTCTGCTTCCCTACCAACATCATTGTTATAAATAAGTTCTGTGTTACGAAATACTGTCGGTTTTACGCCAAATAGACGACGGACCATATCGCGATGTAATTCTACCTGACGACGAAATTCTTCTTTTGATTTTAAAAACGAAAGAGAGTGGTAATACGTCTCTGAAAGTAATTCAACGCGACCAGTGTCAACTAATCGCCTAAAAGACTCAATAACCTCGGGGGCTTCTTGCTCAAATTGTTCCAAAGCAATACCTGAAATGGAAAAGCTCGCTCGAAATTGTTTATGCTTTTTAAATAAATCCAGCAGAACTGCATTGGTTGGTAAATAACACTTCCGCGCCACCTTGTGTAATACCTTTTTATTTGAAAGACGTTCGTCATTGCCCGCATCAAAATAATTATGATCTTTTCCCACATCAAATACACGGTATCGCTTCACCCGAAGCGGCTGATGAACTTGAAAATAAAAGCAGACCGAGGACATGACTACACCATTAAGTATACAAGTAAGCAGGGTATTCAACCTAATAAACCTGTGCAAAGGTAGACCTTAACTGTGCATTTATACCCGTATACACATCAACGATCTTCCGCGCAGCTTTTTTCCACGAAAGGTGCAATGCTTCCTGATGACCTGAATCACGAAGCGTCTCATATAATGCCCCATGGTCAATTACGGCAATAACTTTATTTGTCATTTCATCAATATCCCAAAAATCAACCTTTAACACATGGGAGAGTACCTCTGATACGCCTGACTGCTTACTTACCAACACCGGTGTTTTATACATGAGTGACTCAAGTGGTACGATACCAAACGGCTCTGATACTGATGGCATAACACATAAATCAGCAACCTTAAAAATAGCCGCGGCAGCCTCGCCCCACAATGAACCGAGAAATATAAATTGGGAGCTCAAACCTCGATAAGCAACATCTTGCATCATTTGGCGTTCCATATCACCATGACCCGATACAAGAAAATAAGTATTCGGCCGAAGTTGTCTCACCTGCTCAGCAAGACGAACAAAATAATCAGGCCCTTTCTGAATCGTGATACGGCCGTGATATAACACAAACTTCGCACCCTCTCGCTTTAAACGCATAAGTGAATCCACTATATCTGTCGCTGTTCTAGTATGATCTTCCGGATCGATACCATTATGCACCACAGACACCTTATGAGGTGGTACAGCATATTTTTCTATCACCATCGAACGAGTAAGGTGCGACACCGCAATAATCTGATCAGCGGCGTGAAAACCGGCCCGCTCAATATCATACACATGCTGATTCACCCCCTGACCACCTGTTCTATCAAATTCTGTTGCATGAATATGTACAATAAGTGGCTTACCAGAAATCGCCTTTGCTGCCATACCAGCCGGAAACGACAGCCAGTCATGCGCATGGATAACATCATGTAATTCACGCTGCGCAATTGCTCCCGCACGTGCACCATACCGCATAACTTCAGCAATTAAACTTTTTCCATAAACAGGAATCTGATTGTGTGGTAATGAAGATAAGTGTGTATGATATTCTGTTGTTGTCATATATGGTGTCAAAGGGCTATCAACATAAGACAGAAACATCGTACCTCCCGCAATCTCAGTATCAGCAAACACCATACGACACACCTCTTGTTTTTTCGAACTATTTATTTTTTTAGGTAACACAAAAGACACATCAACTCCAATCCTTTGAAGTGCGCGAGTTAACCCAAAACAAGCAACACCAAGACCACCGCTGTTAAACGGTGGAAATTCCCATCCAAACATTAATACTCTCATCGTTTAATAAGCCGACCTTAGAATAGGTCTGCAGCTCATATTATACAGCGTCATTCTTATCTTTTATGAATAAAAACTGTGGAAATTCAATTGCCACCACGAACAAATTGCGGATACAAATGAAAAATCGCGTATACAAAACTCATAACAACTGGCCCTACAATAATACCAACACCGCCAAACAACCCAACTCCGCCAATAACAGACAAGAGAATGATAAATGGATGTATTGGTACACCAGTCTTGACCACAAATAATCGCAAAAAATTATCAATGAGACCAACCGCGATCAGTCCCCAAACAGCAACTGCAATCGCAGTTAATAACGAACCCTGTACATATAAATAGATGATCATCGGAACAAACACCATCGCTGCTCCGACATTAGGAATAATCGAGGTGATCGCGGTCACGGTTCCCCACAAAATAGCATTAGGAACACCAAATAATATAAAACCGATTCCTGCCATCAAACCCTGGGCTACTGCAATAAGCAACGAGCCCTTCACCACCGAACCAACTGCGTGCTCAACTTTGTCATATATATCAGCATCATATGTATTAGGGAGTGGGCTCACATTCATAATAGTCTCACGCAACATATCACCATCTCTCAAGAGATAAAAAAGGGCGACCAACATAACAAATGTCCCCAACCCGAGATTAAATATTCCGGACACAATACTCGAGGCATTTGACGCGACCGAACGGGCAATATCCCCAACCAAACTTGCAACATCAAACTCAAATGTTTTAAATAGTGACCCTAATGGGCCACCCATTGGACGAAAGAATGATCCTTCACCTACAGTATGAATACCAACATTCACCCACCACTCATATAATTGAGTGGCATCCGCTGAAAGGGATATACCTAAAAGTACAAGTGGAACCATAACAACCAGGAGAATGAGGAGCAATGATATAAACGCTGCTATTGATTGGTACCGACCACATAGTGACAGAATTTTTTTATGTACTGGTTTCCAAAGTATATATAATACAAACGCGACAAACAGAGGCACTACATACGGTTTTAAAATGAGAAATGCAAGCGCAACCGCCCCCAAAAACAATACCGTAAAAAAAATTGCCTGGACCCGACTATGGTTCATACACAAAATTATACCATGCCACTTGCACAAATAACTGGAAAAAGTGCAAGTACCGCAGGTGGCCCCAAAACGGTATACTAGCCGGTATGAAAAACACACATACGATACGTGCCGTACACGCACGAGAGATTTTAGATTCACGAGGTAATCCAACCGTAGAAGCCGACGTCATTCTTGAGAGCGGTTCGCTTGGCCGAGCAGCGGTCCCCTCTGGTGCATCAACCGGTAGCCACGAAGCAAAGGAATTGCGGGATGGTGGGAAACGCTATGCAGGCAAAGGTGTCATCAAAGCAGTCGCCCATGTGAATGGCGACATAGCAGGAGTACTCGCCAAAAAATCATTTGACCAAGGATCCCTTGATGCCACTCTCCTCTCAGAAGACGGAACGGAGGATAAATCACGGTTTGGGGCAAATGCATTGCTTGCTGTTTCATTAGCATTTTCACGAGCAGTTGCGGAGGAACAAAACATACCTCTCTACCAACACCTTGCACATGTTGCAGGCATGTCCTTTAAACCAACTCTTCCAGTACCGCTCATGAACGTACTAAACGGTGGCAAACACGCTGATGGTTCATCAGACTTCCAAGAATACATGCTAGTACCTGGCGGTTTCGATTCCTTCGCAGAAGCCCTCCGCGCCGGAACCGAAGTATACCATTCACTAAAATCAATCTTGAAGAAACGCAATCTCCCGACAACCGTTGGGGATGAAGGCGGCTTCGCTCCACCCGTCACTTCAAACGAAGAGCCACTTGCACTCTTAGTAGAAGCGGTGGAGGCAGCCGGATACAAAGTAGGCACACAAATCGCCTTCGCTATGGACGCCGCAGCAAGTGAACTCTATAAAGACGGCACCTACACACTCACCAAAGACAAGGAGACACTCGATGCAAAAAAACTTGCTGACAGATACGCATCCTACGCAAAAAAATACCCAATCATCTCAATTGAGGATCCCTTCTTTGAAGACGATTTTGAGACAACAACGGCACTCACTAAAAAACTTTCTGGAAAGACACAAATTGTTGGCGATGACTTGTTTACCACCAACGTCTCCCGTCTAACCAAAGGTATTAAAGAAAAAGCTGGTACCGCTATATTAGTAAAAGTAAATCAAATTGGAACCCTCACTGAGGCCATCTCTGCAATTACACTCGCCAAAAAAGCAAAACTGAGTACTATCGCATCACACCGATCAGGAGAGACCGAGGATGCATTTATTTCGCATCTCGCAGTCGGACTTGCTATGGGTCAGATCAAGACAGGTGCATCAGCGCGCAGCGAACGAACCGCGAAATACAATGAATTACTCCGTATTGAAGAAGCACTTGGTAAACGAGCGACTTACCCAGGATTTAACGCCTTAAAAAAATAAAAAAACAAACCCCCGTTTCCAAAAAATAGACGGGGGTTTGTTTTTTTAATCATAATTTCAAAAAACTACCTTTCACAAGAAGGACACCTGTCTAGGTGTCGTAACACACATATGTACATAAAAAATTACAACAACAAATTAATTTCTCGCTCAAGAATTACGTCTTTTTCGCCAAATAAAAACCGTCCCGTAAATTTTTTATTCTTTAAAAATAGCGGCATCCAAAAACGATCGTCCGGCCACATATCCTGAAACGGTATCTCATCAACCATAAACCACTGCGGGCGCATTTCTTTACTCTCACTCGGCGAACCCGCCACCTCATGTGCTTTAAAAATGTGTACGTTCAATGGTTCCGGATTCCCTTGAAACTCAACCTCGAGCATTCCTAATTTATCAAACGACGTCGCAACAACACCCGCCTCTTCTTGTAGTTCTCGGCGCATTGCATCTTCAATCGTTTCTCCCGCTCGCACCTTACCACCAAACCCACCCCACCGACCTGCCCCAAAGCCTTGCTTCTTAAAACCCAGCAAAACCCGCGGATGCTGATGCACGATACAGAGCGTGAGTTGTTTCTTGTTTGTTTCTTTTATCTCATAACCCATGACACTTCTTAAATTTTTTGCCACTCCCGCAGGGGCACTCGTCATTGCGACCAACGTGCACATATGGATCGTTGGCGTGAGCAACAGCCGCATCTCCCCGTTTTGTCTCAGCGGTAATACTATCGGCACCTTCACGTATTTCTTTCAGTGCACTTGCAGGCGGAACAATAAATGCTGTTTGGGGTGTTGCCGCTATCGACGCACTCGCAATCGTCGACAATACCTGTAATTGTGCTGCCTGCTCCATATCTTTAAACATGCGTAATCCTTCGCGCTTATATTCAACAAGCGGATCACGCTGACCGTACGCGCGTAGATTCACCGAACCTCGCAGATAATCCATTGCTTCCAAATGTTCCACCCACAGCATATCGGTCACCTGCAGTACAATCTGGCGCACACCACGGAAAAAGACTTCCGACGCCAAAGCTGCCTCTCGCTCACGGACCACTGTCACAAGCTCATCTGAGGCCTGTCGCAACACTACATCTAGGTATCGGCGCGCATCATCATCTGTACCCAGCAACATATCCCGACGTCGCGCATACACAATCGTACGCTGATGATTTAACACATTATCAAACTCGAGCACATGTTTACGTGCATCAAAATGAAACCCTTCAATTTTTGTCTGAGCGCTCTCAAGCGATTTGCTGATAATCCTGTTTTGGATCGGCTCATCTTCAGGTATGCCAAAACGACCCATCATGCGCTTCACAATATCTTTTGCAAATACGCGCATTAAGTGATCATCGAGTGATACGAAAAACTGTGTTTCTCCCGGATCACCTTGGCGGCCCGAGCGTCCGCGCAATTGGTTATCAATGCGCCGCGCATCGTGACGCTCTGTACCTATCACTGCCAAACCACCGAGCACTCGAACCTCATCTGCCGCCTCACGCGTGTACGGACTTCCACCCAATTTAATATCCACACCACGCCCGGCCATATTAGTCGCAATGGTCACTGCCCCCTTTTTTCCTGCCTGCGCAATAATCTCTCCTTCCCGTTCATGATTTTTAGCATTCAAAATCTCATGCGGCACACCCTCAGCAGACAAATACTTTGAGAGCAGTTCATTTTTGTCAATTGAAACAGTACCAATAAGGACCGGCCGACCCGTCGCATGGAGCTCTTTCACCCGACGTGCAACCGCAAGGAACTTGCCATGCTCACTTTGGAAAATGAGATCGTCTTTATCAACGCGGGCAATCGGCTTATTAGTCGGTATCGGTACCACCGAGAGCCCGTACACTTTCAAAAACTCTTCACGACTAGTATAAGCGGTGCCCGTCATGCCAGCCAACTTCTCATATAACTTGAAATAGTTTTGGTACGTAATAGATGCGTATGTCCGAGACTCCTTTTCAAGTACCACTCCCTCCTTGGCCTCAATCGCCTGGTGCAACCCTTCAGACCATCGCCGGCCCGGCTGCAAGCGTCCGGTGTATGGATCAACAATAACAACTTTGCCGTCTCGAACCACGTATTCCTTATCACGACGGTACAGCGCCCGAGCACGAACCGCAGTCTCCAGATGATGCACGTATTTCACTCCTCCTTCCGTATAAATATTCTCAACGTTGAGTGCTTTTTCAGCTTTGGTAATACCCGCATTAGTCAAAGTAATCGCGTGTTGTTTTTCATCAACAACATAATCAGTCGTCTCATCAAATGACGCGGCGAGGTCTGCAAACGTTTTATACAACTGCTCGGAATCAGTTGTTGGTCCGGAAATAATGAGCGGTGTACGCGCCTCATCAATCAAAATACTATCAACCTCATCAACCACTGCAAAATAGAATGGCCGCTGACGAAGCCCTGCCGCATCGCGCTCTAGGTTGTCTCTCAGGTAGTCAAAACCAAACTCAGTATTGGTACCATACGTGATATCAGCCTCATACGCCTGACGGCGTGTTGTCGGACGCAAAAATTCATGTACAACACGGAAAGAACCGGATGCGTCACGTTTCGCATCTTTCTCCGTGTGCGCCTTATCGTACACAAAAGATGACTCGTGATTGATCACGCCAACTGAAAGCCCAAGAAAATTGTAGACTTGTCCCATCCACACCGCGTCACGTCTCGACAAGTAATCATTGACCGTCACCACGTGTACACCACGACCCGTGAGCGCATTGAGGTACACTGGCAACGTACCCACGAGCGTCTTACCTTCACCAGTACGCATCTCTGCAATACCACGCTGATGCAACACTACACCACCAATCAACTGTACATCATAATGCCGTTCACCCAATTGACGCTTCGCTGCTTCCCGCACGACCGCAAATGCATCAGACAAAATATCATCCAATGTCTCGCCTGCCGCAAGACGTGCTTTTAGCTGTGGCGTCTGTGCCGCAAGCTCACTATCAGAAAGCGCAGCTATTGACGGTTCGAGCTGATTAATTCGCTCAATAATGGGCTTAATTTCTGCAAGCCGTTTTGATGAATCGTTTCCAAACCACCGTTCCAAAAGCAATTTCATAAGTACGAAACACTATACCATAAGAAAACCGCCCCGCGTTACCACGAGACGGTTCATGAACTACCGACGGCGCTTTGAATTTTTCGCCTTTCGTTTGGTGGTCTTCTTTACTTTTCGTACTTTTCGTTTTGTTGCCATTGGAATTGCACACCTGTTTTTGGTGCATACACATTAACTGACAAAATAGGAGAGGTTATCTTCGACCTGTTCATCGACATAAAAACAAAACAACGCTCGTCACACACAGTATGAAATATTTTTTGTCACGTGACTATCAACAAACATCGCGCACTGTGGACAACTTTTTTGTAAACGCACTCACAAAAAAATTCCCAAAAGTTCAACCTCTCGTTCTAGTGTAATTCCTGTTACTTCATACACACGTGATGCAATCATGTCTCCAAAATTTTTTATTTCCTGCGCTGTAGCACCGCCCCGATTTACAATCACCAATGCTTGAGTATCATGTGTCGCAACGTTACCCATCACGTATCCACGCAAGTGACACACCTTATCAATCAGCCACGCCGCGGATAACTTCACCTTTAAACCCTCATCTCGAGGAGTAGGAATATGTTGGTATCGAGCTGCAAGCTCCTCATATACAAATCGATCAACTACAGGATTTTTAAAGTAAGAACCCGCACTAGGAATCAACCGCCAATTAGGTAACTTTCTTTCACGTATACTAGACACAATATCGCGCATATGTTGCGAGGACGTAGGTTGTACTCCGGTTTTTGTAAGATACTCTTGAATATCTTTATATAAGCAATGTGGTGCTCCTTGTTTGTGTAACCGAAACCGAACCGACATCACCACACGCTGACAATCATTAGATAACTTAAAAACACTCATACGATATCCAAAATGGCACGCATCGGGCGCAACCGTATGCACCGTAGCTGTTTTTGTATTATAAAACGTAACAGAATCAATGGTATCTTTTACCTCTTGCCCGTACGCACCAATATTACCTACCACCCCTCCCGCAACAGTGCCCGGAATACCTGACATATTTTCAACACCCCACCAACCACGGGTGGTGACATATAAAACAAAATCATCCCACACGACACCGGCAGCAACATCAACATACACGTACAAAGTATCTTCTGTGTACACCTTAATACCGTCTAACGCGACACGGAAAACACAGCCAGAAAAACCATTATCACTTACCAACACATTACTGCCTCCACCAATACAAAACATGGGAATATCATACTGATGAGCAAAAGAAACCGCGTCATATATATCTTGCGTATGACGTATATCAAAAAAAAATCGCGCCAAACCACCGACTTTAAACGTCGTATATGGTGCAATACACACATACTCCTGTGGGGTAATTCTGTTCACGCGCGGCCAGTGGATGCAAAGCCCCAAGACAGCTATGTTATTTCATGCAGTCACCAGCCACGCCTATACAGAACCACTTTATAGTACCGCACCTTTTAGACCTCGCAACCCTACAAACGTAAAACCCGCCTTTCGACGAGACTTACGGAAATATTAATTCGAAGTAATTACACACCACACTCACATATTTATACTATTATAAAAAAAGAAATTTCTATTGAGGATTCTTTCCGGCCTTAATATCTGAAATCCATCCGTTCACAACAGCTTTCATCTCATCATTCATACCCTCAAAAGAAAGAATAGTAGTAAGTTGGTTAACTGCTTTTTGACGCTGATTCATCTGCAAATACGCTGCAGCTGCATTGATCCTAAACTGAGGATTTTGTGGTTCATTTTTAATACGCTGCTCCAAAATCGGCATAAGCATATCCCACTGCTGTCGATCAAACAATGCTTTTACTAACCGATCATCGTCAACAACTGTTGTGCCATACGTCTGATTTAAAATGGCAAGAGTTTCATCTTTCTTCCCCACATATAAGGCACCCGCAGCAGCAAATATGGCGGCCTCTTTGAAGTGCGTATCAAAATCATACGCTTTTTTAAATATTTCATAGGCTTTCTCATTTGCCCCCATGCTCAAATAAGCACTCCCAAGTTCAAAGTACATGGTTTGTTTCTTGGGTGACAATTCAATCGCTCTCTCTAAAAAAGAAATCGCCTCCTGTGATTGTCGTGACCGATTCAACAAATACCCCATAAACAGATTATACCGCGCATCGTTAGGGACTCGATTCAATTGTAACTCAAGCTGGTCTTTAGCAAGATTGAAATACTCTTGTTTTAAAGAAACATCGGCCGATGGATCATTAACAATATTAATAGCTACCTGTACCATTTGTTCTCGCGCCTCGCCAGTGGCGAAAGTATTTTTTGCAAAAACTCGCTCGAACAACTCATACGCTTCTTTATTCTTTCCTTGCCCTTGCAACTTGAGAGCGTCAATCAGCATACTTCCCGCCTGAATTGGTTTAATATTTATAAAATATAACCCACATACTAAACCAACAATAATAATTGGGGTGACAACACGGTTAATAAACTCAGGTCGAAACATGAGTGCTTGATTAACCCTATCCGACAACGGAACACTATGCTGAGTATGCAAGTACGCTAACAAACTGAAAAACAGAATGTATGTGCCGATGTTATCAAAAACAAAAATATTTTGAAACAGCAACCCAACAAACAATCCGGTGAGAATAGATTTTTCAGTATTACTAAAACTGTTATCTGGAACAATATGCATACGTCGCAATAAACGAGTCATAAGACCATTCTTCTCATCCCGTTTCCAAATAAACCACAACGCATATACGTACAAAGACAAATACGCAAACAAACCAAGTAATCCAGAGGCAACCAACCAATCAAAAAAGATATTGTGCGCGCGATCAAACCACTGCTCCTGAGCATACATTCGAGGTTCATAGTACGTATTGAACGCATAATTAAAATTCTCCTGTCCATATCCCAATACAGGATGTTCAATAAATGCCTTCAGACCGATAGACCATATAGTAAAACGTGGCATACCCTCACTGAGACTAATCGATGCGACACGAGAAAGCACAGGATCAGTTCGTACAAATTCTGTATCACGCACAAGAAAGAACAGCCCAGCAACCGCACATACGCCAACAACTGCCCCAATACCAACCTTTCTAACAAAAGTATTTCTCTTCTCACACAAAGCAATCAGCAAAGCAGTAAGAAGTGCGCCGCCAGTTAGTGCAAGAATGGCACCACGCGTCGCAGTCTTCATCAAAAGAAACACATTTAACAAAATTAAAAGAAGGTAAATCGCTGGTTCGAGGTAACGCACTGACCAAATAGTGCGCCGACTGGTAACATATAATGATACGGAACCAATAAGCAAAATGAGACTGCCAACCATGAGTGTTCCTCCAACATTGCCAACAGCGACACTTCCTTGTTTTGCGATATGAGATCCGTAATATGCAAGAAAAGAGGCGGCACCAACAGCCACTGAGCCTAAAATATCTCCTGCGCGCGATAAACGTTCACGAGAAAGATAAAAGAGTAACAGAAAAATATGTACCAACAAGTACGCAGCAAAATATGCCGCATTACCAAATGTCCCATCAACACGAACGCCGCCCTGATTAATCACAAGTTCACCAGAAATCTGCATAAGTGCGTAAAAACCAAGAAAAAGTGATACGCCAATTGAGGTATGGAAAAAGAACGACCACAAACGTTCACTCGTTAACATGGCACCCGCCACCAAAAAATAGAGAAAATGGTGCAACAGTGCCATAAACCCCTCCATACGCTCGAAATTTGACCAAAAACTCTTATACGGAGCAACACCGAAAATGTTCGCAACAAACAATACACTAATAAAAAACAAGACACCTGTCAGAATATGTGAGACACGCGGCCGGTATTCAGAATCCCGTAACGCAAGAATAAGCCACAATGCAAAAATGATTTCAACAATGATACGAAAAGCAAACCCTTTTCCAGAGATAAACGGAAAAAACAAAGCCGGACTAATTACCAGCGGTATGAATGGCACCACAAATAATCCGCATAGAATGAACGACCGCAAATAAAAATTGGTGTTGGAATTCATACAAAAAGACAATAAATAACCAACAAATAGTAACAAAAAGAGCGTTGAAATGCCAACATCAATCAAATTGGTGACGTCCCCAATTAATCAATTTTGTCTTGCGTTCCTCTCGAGCCATTCTGTTAATGGCCGGATCTTCATAAATAGAATCATTATTAAAATGCGTTGTTGAAATCTCTTCAAACACTGCCCCTATTGTTGATCGAAAAGAGTGACGAATACCACGCTCAACGACTTGAATATCTCCCGGAAGAAGAACCTTGGTCCGACCCTCTACCTCAAACTCAAGTTCACCAGAAAGTATATGAAATGTCTCTTCTTTTTTCTTGTGATGATGATACGGATGTCGTTGATTCGGCAATACAACCAAAATTTTTTTACAATACTCCCGATTCACACAATCAATAATGGTCACTCCAACATCCCGAAAATTCTCAATACCATAATGATGGGAAAGCTCAACATCCATCGATGGTAACACAGGAATTTTTGCTTCATGTAAAAATCCTTTCACCTCGTGCACGATACGATACACATGGTGTTTGCGTTCCGCACGCCCACGCTCTGCCGAAACAGGCACCGGAGCATTCCTCTTGAGAGCCTCAGTCACGATTAACCCTGACCTCCACTCCCCACTCGTCATTTGCCCAGGTAGTAATGGTATAGAGAAAAAAACGTCATCTTGCGATAACTCTTCACCAGGTAACACATCACGCTTCACAAACACGCCACGCATCAGTGATGTTAAGTCTCGGACTTCATCTGGATCAGGTTCACCACGATCTATAGGCCCCACAGCGGCGACCGCCCGTTGAAATGAAGCAATCCATTTACCAATCTGTTCAGGAGTCGATGAATACTTATTGAGTGGGACCTGTTCGGTTCCTATACCAACATGGCGCTCAAATATAGTGGCTCCTTTTGTATAGGCAATTTGTATTGCCTCATAATTGTCAGGGCTCTCATGCGTTGAAAAACCAACTGACACATTCGGATAGCGTCGTCTGAACAGAGCAATCTGATTTAACTCAAGTTTTTCAACCGGTGTTGGATAAATAGATACACAATGCATAATCGCAAAGTGCGCATATTTATGATCAAAAAAACTTACCAAATTATCAACATCAGCAATCGTTAATCCTCCGGTCGAAGCAATAATGGGTCGACCGAGTGTCACCACCTTCTCAAGCAATGGCCAATCTTTTGCCGAACATGAAGCAATTTTCACAATATCGATATCAAGCTCTTCAATGAGTGTAACAGACCGTTCATCAAACGGGGTCGCCATCGTAAGAAAACCCTGTGCACGCACCTCGTCAGCGAGTTCCTTAAATTGTTTTTTTGAAAGAGCTGTGCCGAGGAACCGAGCAATGTGTTTATTTGTCCGATCATTTCTATAATCAGGATGTATAAACGTATCTAAATCCCGAAATTGAAACTTAAACGCAGCCTTCACGCCAGCAGCTTTCGCAACCGTCGCAACTTCCCGAATAATACGCCGGCCATGTTCAACAGAACCATTATGATTATTGGCAAGCTCAAACGTAAAAAGGCCATTAAAATTAAGCTTTTTCTTCTCCCATGGCTTATTTCTTACCTCTTTCATTGTAGGTACACTATATTGAAAAACATCACTCGTGCAAGAGGTGATGTTTGTGTTTTTGTGTCCTTCTATAACACAGACTCAAGTGTCCTTGGTAGATCAGCCAATGAAGAAATCATTGCAAATGGCTTTTGCTCAGAAATCCATCGATTTTCATTATTGACCATACCAATAAATAAACACCCAACTGCCTGCGCAGCGTCATAATCAGAGGTTGAGTCGCCAACATGAACAAGATCTCTGGAACCAATACCCTGCCTTTGAAGAATCAATCGAAGATTGTCAACTTTCTTACGAGAACCATCTTTCGGATAGCCAAGTATATCTTCAAAAAAAATAGAAAGATTAACTTCCGACAAACACTTCCTTAAACCTTCTTCCTCTGTTGCCGAGTTAATGTAGAGCTTATACCGTCCATGAAGCGAAGTTAAGGCAGTTCTGACTTCTGGCCGAAAATCATCTCTAATTAAAGACATTACAGCACCCTGGTATACCGCCACACAATCTTCTATCTGACGTTCAAGTTCATCACCAGAAATACCAGTCCCGGAAAGCATGTCCCGTATAATGTCATATCGAGACCCTCCCCCATCAGAATATTTTCTACGTGCTTTAAACAAACCTTCTTGTACGTTCGTCGGTTTACCACGAACAAACACATCCCACGCAGCTTGCTTCAATGCCTCACCTTGTATTGTAAGTGTACCATCAACATCAAAAGAAATAACCATTTTTCCCATAAATCACAATCCCAATGACGGGTCAAATTAATACCATATGAAAATCAATTTTCATTACGTTTCTTATGCCTTGATTGTTTTTACATGACACACTGTGGCACCTTTGCTTTTTCGCGCTGCCGCAAGAACACTCATCACATCAAGCGCGTTCTGCAACGACATTGGTGAATCTTTTGCTTTGACTTTCCCTGAAAGCAGAGCATCGATATGTTGCACTTCTTTGAAAAAATCATCTGGACGTTTTTTTGGAAACAATTTTTCAACAAGTGGCTGATCACCAATTTTCAATGTCACATAATCACCCTCCGGCTTGCCGTTACAATGCCACTCAATAAAACCCTGTTTTCCTTGGACACGAACCCATTTCCGCGTCGGTGAAGTCACCACATCTTGAACGACACGCCCAACTTTGTTTCTATCAGTCAATAATGAAAATGTAGCAATTGCATCATACAACGCCTTACCTTCTTTTCTCCATTCATACAAAGCTGACACTCGCTTTGGTAAACCGAAACCCGAAATTTTAGCAAAATAAATCCACAAATGTATTGCGTGCGAATGTTCACCTGATGCACCACCACCTTTTTCTGTAAAACCCAAATAAGTATCAGCGGGTCCAGAAAGCCACGGATGTGCCTTAAATATTCCTCCCCAATGTTCACGAAACTCTACGTCAAGCGTTTCAACTGCACCAATCACCCGTGACGTAAGAAGTGACGCAACGTATGACGCAGCATCCGAAACAGAATGATCATACCCGACAATAACGGCAGTTTTTCCTTTTTTTACTTTTGCAACAAAAGGCACAATACCCTGAAGAGATGGTACACCAAGCGGTTTTTCTAATTGAAGAACTCTTGGCTTTTCTGCAAGTGCGTCCATAGCAACCGACATGCGCACATGTGGTGGTGTCCCAATAAAAATAACATCAAAACCTCCTTTTGGTTCTGTACCTAACTCATACAACTGAATAGCAGTGTCCCATGCACCATACCGTGCTGGATAAATATCCTCCTTCATACGCTTCAATGCCACAGGATCTTTATCAACAACCACCACATTCCATCCTGCCCGACGACACGCCTGAGCCAAATGGTTACCAATCGAGCCCGCACCGAAAATTTTTGCTGTATACGACATATTAATACTAATTTTTCCTAAAATACCTTTTCATCAACTCTTCTGCAAGTAAAAAATCAATGTGACTATCAATATTTACTGATTCCCAGTCTTCCATACTATAACCCAAAATTTTTTTACCAGTCATACTTTTTTTTTCTAACACTACTTCCGGCCAAAACGCATTCATACAACCATTATTCTGAAACACAACAGAAAGCATCTGCCGTGCTGCATTATAAGGCTCCTCCATACCTGTAAATGATCTTGGTAAAAAAGGTGTGATATAACCATCCTGCAAATTCCACATTTTATAAGGATGTTTTGCGGCTTTGGAAACCGCACGTACCGAATCAGCTTTCTTTCGTCCTGCCTGAGCAAGCAAAGCAATACCCTCAGCAATACGATGTGCTTGTCTCAAAGGTGCTGTCGCACGCACATCAACAACCATATCTGGCAACGCACCCACTCGTGCAAGTGCGCGTAAATGATGCTCAAATACAGGCAGATCAAGCGTAAAATCTTCTGCTAATTCTTTTGGACGTTCAAACACCTCTGCACCATACCTTCTTGAAACCCGTGCGATATCAACATCATCAGTATTTACGATAATTCGACTAATAGCTGATACCGCACGCGCCGCCTCTATTGTCCACGCAATCACAGGCTTTCCAGCTAACAACTTTATATTTTTCCCTGGAACTCCTTTGGAACCGCCTCGTGCCGGAATGATAGCAATAACATTCATACGTGGCCCGATTATACGCCAATTTATAAAAAAGAAAATCAATCATCCTAGACTACTAATTCCCAAAGAAAGAGGATTTTACTAGGCAACCGTCAAGTCTTCCTGAAAGTTTATTGAATAACCTACAGAGATCTCCCATCCATAAACAAGAAATTAAACACTGTCTGCTTTTTATTACGCAGACTATCAAAATCTATGCCCGTATCCGACGACGAATACGTACCATTGCACGAATTCCTTCAATGCCTTCTCGAAAAATACTCAACTTACTCTTACGAGCTGGGTAACGAAACTCTGTCCATTGAACGGGCATCTCCACAATCGTAAACCCGTGTCTTTCAGCTTGTGCCAATAACTCAAGATCTAAAAACCACCCTGTTTCTTTTGCATCTTGCACAATATGCAGACACGAGCCATTTACTATTTTTAATCCACACTGGCTATCAACAACCTGAATACCTAACAGTAGCCTTCGTACTATATTAAAAAGACGAGAAGACCACTCGCGCAAAAAACCTCTTGAAACCTTTGTCTGACCAATCAATCGTGAACCAATAACAAAACCTGCCCCTCGCTCTACCTCAAGGAGCATCGAGGGAATAATTGCAGGATCTGCTGACAGATCAACATCACAAAAACCAAACACATCCGCACGAGAGTGTTGTGCCGCATACACAATCGCACGACCTTTCCCCCGCCCTGGTACCACCAACACCTCAACATTCGGTAACGCATGCCGCCTCACTACACGAACAGTCTCATCTGTTGATCCATTGTCTGCAACAATAATTCGATACTTGAGATATGGCACGCCACGCAACACCCGATCAAGTTCTTTAAGTGTTGGCACTATCGTTTCCGCCTCATTATATGTTGGCACCACCAAATGAAATAAAGTATGTTTCATAGCTACGTAACCTTTCGTGCCACCGCAAACACCGACAACCCCCACGGGAGCCGTACCCACCCCATCAACAACGCTTCAAAAGATACTACACGAGTGAATAACCAGTTAACAAAACCTTTATCGCTAAACACCGAGCTACCAGACCTATTAAAAATTCTCGCCACAACGGCCAAAGGAAACAAGATAGTATTCCAATAACCACAATACACGACTTCAAAACCTGCAGCAGAAAGTATACGTGTTAGTGAAAATGCCGTATAGCGACGGTAATGATTATTTATTTCATCATGACGAGACCATAGCCATTGGTATGCGGGAACCGATACAATAACGTGCCCTCCCACACGAACAGATTGAAACATGTGGGAGAGAATCTCTGTTTCTTGTGCCGCATGCTCGACCACATCAAATGCACCTACAACATCATACTTTTCTCCTGAACGAATAAGATCCTTCCACGAAAAAAACAACGAGTGATACCCGCGCTGCTGCAATACCTCACGCAACCGCGTCTCTGGTTCGAAGGCATCGACAGTGCCAAACAACGAAAGAGTTTTCCACATTAATCCAAATCCAGCTCCCACATCAAGAATGCGGATATCTTTCGTAAGCCCGACACAAAACTTCTTCATTAATCTTATAACAACCGCTCGACGTCCCACATACCACCATGAATCTTCCCCACTCCTCATTAAATCGAAAGCTTCTTGTTTCATAAAAACTCTACTTACTTTACATTAACACACCACACACCCTGTATCAGAAACAATGGTAACAGAATACACTCTCCGTTGTAAGCACATACCACCATAATAACTTATAGATAGTGGTTATTATTTAGAATGTTTATTTGTTTTTAAAAAACGGTATAACATAGTCTCATATAACAAGACCAAACCACCAGCAGAAAACATTAAAAGAAAAGGTACTATTGGTGTCCGTAAGCGTGCCTCTACACCCAATCCAATAACCGAAGACGCTGTTGCTGAAAGAATAAAAATAAAACCAAAAAAATAAGAAACACGGTTCCGAAAAAATACGCCGTATAAAAATGCAGCAAATAATAATACGGAAGTATACATACGTCCAAATATCGGAATGAAAAATTGCCCTTTCATTTCACCAAGCACTCGCATAACTCCCACTAACCCATCTTCAAGAACGGCAAGAGTTGCAGAAGAACGTGGTGCCTCAGGAAGAATTTGAAAACGTCTCAAATATGAATACCACCCATCATTCGTAAAGAAAGATACGTATAACATAATCTGTAATTTAATAACGGTGACAGGAGAGTGTAGCAGCTCATTCAAAGCAGCGTCTCGTAAAATACTTGCATAAGCAGGGTTACCAAGATCAAAACGAGACAACCCAAAACGAGGCAATGCTTCTTGTTTCAATTGTTCTTTTTCATCCCAAAAAGTAGTTCCTTTTTCCAGAGAACGCACACTCGCCAAATAATCGGTATATACATTTCTCCATCCAGTGCCAGCAAGAGCAAATTCGCCCGTTAAACCTGAAACTCTGACATACCACGGCAACAAACCCAAAAACAACACTACTCCTGTAATAAAGACAATAGTTATGCGATAAAATTGTCTCGAAAAAAGATACCACAATAAGAGGACAACCATTGCTGAATAAATCACAACCACATTACCTGGGCGAATATACACCGCCACAACAAAACATAATCCAGCTAAAGTTGCGGGAAAAGTACGAACAAGACGTAACGCTTGTTCTAAGAAAAATACCGCACACAGACAGAAAACAATAAAAGGGATCTCTGTTAATGGAAGCCACCCAAAAAAGAGGAAAAGAGGTTCTATTGAAACCAACCACAAAGAAACTGCACCGACGCGTGTACTAAAAAGATGATTCGCAATCTTCCATACCAAAAAAGGAATAATTATTGCGGCAACGATCGACTGTATAAATAAATACCACATAATACCGGCACTCGTTCCCACAAAAGGAACAAGAAGTGTTGGTAATCCAGGTGATCTAAACACTTCTGGTACGACCTCACCATCTATCACTGCAACAAAACCTATACCGTCTTTAATGTGTTGCGCAAGTTCAATGTACCCTTTTGCATCACCATAGATTATATTTTCCAAACCGGCAGTATGAAGGACGATATACAAACCTCCGACATGGAGAATAACTGAAACAATGAAAGCCAGCCGCACATGATTATTCACAAAAACAGCAATAATTTTAGAAAAGCATCTCATCAACATAAATAAGAAATATTATTTCAAAAACTGAATACATGGTTCCTGGTAAATTTTATTTACACCACTTTACGCTTCTACTCATTAAAAACCGATGAATAAAGTAAATTATGATAGTGACTATTTTATTTTTTCTGCAATAAACGAGCCAATGCGCTCACCCGCCTTGCCATCAAACGAATAACATAATAGTTGTGCAAGTTGTTGTCTACCCTCATGATCAACCTTCGGATTATTGAGGTACATATGTAAACTTTTTAACAACTCTTCAGGACTTTGCACCAAACGACCCCCACCCAGTTTCACAAACGGTACGCAATGTTCACGATCATAATATCTACGAACAGATTTCCAATACGGTAATTGATTATTCCCATCAAACCCTAGGTGAATAACAGGCCGATCAAGATAGGCTGCCTCCATGCCAATGGTTGATGCAGTGTGAATGACAACCGCCGCATGATGCAATGAATTCGCAAGATGACGAATGTCATCTTGATCAAACTCAACAGACTTAAGCCTAGTACCAAAATGTTTACCGGGACGCTCAACGACCAAATGTTTTCTGCCCTTTAATGCTTCAGTCCGAGAATGGTATCCAGGGTGAAGACGCAAGAGCACTTGGCAATCAGTAATTTCCCCTCGTTCAATCCAACCAAGGATACATTCAAGAGTTTCTTTATCATATGGATTCATCCAATCACCCGCGGGCGCATATAAAATAATTCTTTTTTCCGGATCAAGACCAAGTTTTTTACAAAATGCAGCACGTGGTTCCATAAATGATGGGTCCTGATAGCGATCCATCTGAGGAATACCCGACACAAAAATTTTATCTTTAGGATAATCAAATAAATGTGCAGCTTCATCAATTTGTAACCTGTTGTGAACAATAATCCAATCAGGGAAAACACGAATAAATGCCTTGCTGGTAAAATTATCCCACGACTTAGCCATACCGATTGTTGTTTTGCCTTTTGACTTTGCGAGGCGAAGTAGCCCCACTTCAAGAGGAGCGATCATGGTGGGAGCAAACACCGCATCCGGGTTCCACTCATCAAAAAGAGTCCGAATTTCTTTTCTAACGGGTTGCAGCAGCACAAGGTACCTAATACACGTACGATACCAATAAAACCGTCCCAAAAAACGTAGAGTGCTTGCGGCATAATAGTGAATATATTTTTTTTGATGCCAATACCAATCAACTTGGCGGATGCGCATAAAGCGAGTTGGTATTGATTGCAAAAATAAATTCAAGATAACGGAATCAAAAAATGTCGGCTTCCAGAGGGAACCGGTTGGCAACACCCGCACCATGACACCATCATCAAACTTCTCACGATACAATTCCTCCTTTCCCTCAGGAGGAATAATGAGAAGGCGTATACCTTCGCTACGTAAACGAGGCAACACATCGGTATACAGCACATTACGCGCAATAATGCCGTCAAAAAAAGGAGCAATAACAGTTTTCATAACTTGATCACAAAATATTTCCCCGATACTGGCTCTTGTTGCAACGTATAGCGCGTAGTGGAAAAAAATTCATCCACAGCCTTTGTTGCGCCAGGCCACTTGTCAGAACCATACTCGTCAAACAACACAACACCCCCCTTCACAACAAAAGGAAACAACTGTTTTAAAACAACCATATACGAATCGTACAAATCACAATCAACGTGCAACAACGCAATTGGACCCCCATCATAATGAGGAACTGTGTGTTCAAAGAAGCCCTTCACGAGAGAAATATTACCCTTGACACGGTACTCAGCGAGTCCCGCGGTATCTAAAATAATATTTATATCGCGCACACTCGTACCAGCCCAATCACCTTTTTTTGGATTGCGGATACTCACATCATAAGTACTTGTCTCTGGAAAACCTTCAAAGGAATCAAACCCCCATACTACTCGATCTTTTTTCTCCATCTCAGCCAAGAATGCAAGAATTGCCAAAGAACGCCCCTTGCCAACACCGCACTCGACAATAGCACCTGGGACATGGCGAATACGATCATAAACGCCTTGATATAAAATGACATTTCTCATTTGTCTCGTATCAAAACGTATAACAAGACCCCTAAAAAGAGAAATTTTAAAATATTTACATAGACGTTTTACCAAATTTCTTATCATAAAAATTAAAAACGAGAGAACGGAAGTGCTCGTTTTATCGCTTCACGGAATTTATCAAGAATAACACGATCTAACTCATCGTAGGTAAAAAATTCTACCCTCCGTAGACGGTACGAAGGAATAAGTACCCTTACTCGTCGATATCGTTCAAACGCATATAAATACATAGTACACACGTGTGCCAACGCGATACCTGGAAGATAAAAAGTGAGTGCCCCAATTGCAGTAAAAGTAGTCAAATAAAAAACTTTTACCACTACTGCAAAAAAAAGATTCCGTTGCATCCGAAACGCAAAAAACACAGCCGTAAATATAGACATGACCCCCATGGGCAACAAACCAATGAGCATAAATCGGTACAAAGGTATGGCAGCTTCATATTTCGGAAACAACCATACGATAATAGGCGGAAACAAGACAGCGGCGACCACGGCGAGTGCGCCATATCCTATAACTTGATATTTTACTGCTTTTGTAATAATTCTTAAAAACCGCTCTTTGTCTGATATATATTGAGGGATTATGGGAGCAACAACGCTCCCAATCGGAAATAAAGCCGATGTGTGTCCAACAAGGCCTAAAGCAACAGACAAAAGTGCAACGGCCTCGGTTCCCAAAAATAACTTTACTAAGTATGTACGAACATTATTACCCAAAGACCCAACATACGTTGAAAAAATACTCCATTTCCCATGCTCATAAATAGTCCGCAATAAAGACACATGACTTGCTGATTCATGGCCAAGTGATTGATATGCTCGAATAGCGAATACAAGCAGAAGAAGAAAAGTGAACGCCTGACTGAGCACCATACCATACAATACCGCCTCGACTTTTAATTGAAATACAGTGAAACCAACCACAATAACAACAAGCTTGATGCTTTCTTGTAATAATGTGGAAAGTGACTGTTCAAAATAACGAAATGTAACTGAAAAAAGAGCCCCAAAGGAAGTACCAACAACTGATAAAGGAAACGACCACGCCAAAATGCGAAAATACGACGCAATATGTTCAGGATAAAATGTGGCAATTGCTTCAGCTCCAAAAAATAAAATTGCTGTTGCCAACAAGGCCATCAAACTTGCAAGACGTACATAACTCCAGAATAGTCCTTTTGCCAAAGAAATATTTCCTCTTCCCTTTTCAACACCAATATCTGCAACTACAACCGACGTCAGCCCAGGCAACTGAAAAATACTTAGAAAACCAACCGCCGCAATCGCGAGTTCAGCAACACCGTACTCATACACCGACAACGTACGGAGCATGATAAAAATAGTGGTAAGACTAACCACTTTAACAAGAATAGCACTTGCCGTTGTCCAAGCCGCCCCCTCCCCGATAATCCGCGTGAGAGTTTTTGACATCACCCTACTCTACCGCAAACCCTCTCTTTGAAAAAGTCTCCTCTAAAACACTGCTACAAGATTGTTACTCAAAGACGATTTCGTTTTGTTCTAATGTACCACCTGTAACAAATTCAGAAACCATCTCGTACACCTCCAAAATGAGAATATGTTTAATTGTCTGAAAATTCAACATAATACCAAAGGTGTTGTTTAAAAACGGAATACACGTACCGCTTGCAACTTCGAGTATTATGAGAACGATTCATCGAGCGGGCGTAATGAAATATTTTGAATAATCAATACCCACAACTTCCAGGTTTGCTTGCACCATCCGTGCAATATCCTTCACCACATTCAATATCGGACACTTTTATAGCGCTATATTCATCATGTAGCAATACCCCGACACATAACTCGAGAAGAAATCAGAGTACATTTCGGCTATACTAATAGTATGTGCGGCATACACGGCTCAACAGAAAACCATGAACGTTTTGTTTTGGACATGGCACGCCAAGCGTCCCACCGAGGACCTGATCAAACGAACGTAAAAACTTATAACGGCACAGTTACTTTGGGACATAACCGCCTCTCAATTGTCGACTTAAGTGCCACTGGTAATCAACCCATGACAACACAGAATGGTCGTTTTACTGTTGTGTTTAATGGTGAGATTTACAATGCGCAAGAACTCAAACAAGAACTCTTACAACACGGCATAACATTTAAGGGGACATCAGATACTGAGGTGTTACTCTACGCCTACGAACAATGGGGAAGTGGCTGCATTGAAAAACTAAGAGGCATGTGGGCATTTGCAATATATGACCAACACAATCAAACAATGTTCCTATCCCGAGACCCGTTTGGTATTAAACCTCTGTATTTTTATCATACGCCAAACGATTTTATTTTTTCTTCAGAAATACGATCTCTTCTATCACATCCGCATATAAAAAAAATCATAGACAAAACCGCTGTTCAAGATCTACTTTTATTTGGTCATATCATTGCTCCACGCACGATCGTAGAACATATTCGTGCACTACTTCCTGGAGAACAACTAACATACTCTGTGTCAAAAAAAACAGCGACGAAAACTATCGCACCACTACACGCAACCACCAAAGAAGCACCCTCTGATAAAGAACTCAAAGAGACATTGATTGACTCTGTTAAACACCATCTCATTGCAGATGTGCCCATTGGACTATTCCTTTCAGGCGGCATCGACTCATCACTCTTGGCAATAATCCTAAAAGAAATGAAGGTGCACTTACACGCTTTTTCTGTTGAAATTGAAGGCAAAAAAGATTACCAATATGCAAAACAAGTAGCTGACGCATGCGACATTCCCCTCTCAAAGCTCACCCTTTCAGTACAAGAAATCGAACGTATGATACCTGAATTACTACAACACATGGATCAGCCACTCGCTGACTCCTCACTTCTTCCCACCATGGCAGTATCAAAACTTGCAGCACAACAAGTAAAAGTCGTCCTCTCTGGGGAAGGTGGAGATGAACTTTTTGCCGGATATGCACGAGCAAAAAGACTCTCAGGACTTTCTGCTGACATTGACCGCTCAATCGTCGCACGCGGTTACAGCGCTTTACTACGACACCTATTTCCCCTACTCCCCCGTCACTTCCCACTACACATGGCCCGAGGCTTACTACGACGCCTTGAAACAATCAGGGGGGATACTTTGGGTCTATTTGTCACAGAGACAGCCATCACCAGCATTCTTATTGACGCAACATCAGCTCAACAAAGAATCGAGGAAAGAGTCCGTGAACGTGAGACACCCGATCGAGGATTGGCTTTCGACCGACTCATTAACCTACCTGACAAACTCCTCCTCAAAGCAGATATGGCAACAATGGCATACTCACTAGAAGGACGTGTACCTTTGCTAGACAAAAAATTATTTTCCCTTGTTGGAGGAGCTCCCAACGAATGGAAACAATCAAACCACTCCCAAAAAGCACCGCTCCGCCGACTCCTCTCACACAACCTTCCAACGTCATTCTTTGATAGACCAAAAGAAGGTTTTAGTATACCAATCACACAACTCCTAAAAAATAAAACTTCCGAAATGAAGCACGCACTTGAATGGTACCAAAAAAATTTTAAAGGAATGATTCCAACAATCGATACCACCATACAACACGCCCTCAATAAAGGTTTATTTGATGAAATGTTTGCGTTGATGCGCTACAGCTACTACGCACTATTCATACTTGAGGCATTTACCGATCGTTACTCACTTTCAAGTTAATCAATGCACACACCTCTAATACACTACATCACAACCGCACGACTCCCGACAGAAAAGGCTCACGGCATACAAATCATGTCGATGTGTGAATCTTTTTCTAAAATTACCCACACAACACTCACAATTCCACAAAGGCATATAGACATTCCAACACGTGCCATATGTAGTTATTACGGAATTCCTCCTTCATTTGAAATTAAAAAACTTCCGGCAACTGATATAACTAAATTTGGCCGAGTACTTGGACCAATTCCCTTCCTTCTTCTACAAAGAACATTTGCCCAATCTGCATGGAACGCACACAAAACCTTACCTCATACAGAACCTACCCTGTACTATATTAGAGATAATTATGTATTTAAAACACTTACACAAAAAAAATTACCTACTGTTATAGAGCTCCACACAACTCCACCTCACCTGACACGCTTCATGGAAGCACTCAAACGCTGTGTCGCTATTGTAGTGATTAGTAAAACAATTAAAGAAGAACTTATTGCCGCTGGTATATCAGAAAAAAAAATTATTTATGCACCAGACGGTGTAAAACTGGAACAATTTACTACTACCACAACTCGCCTTGAAGCAAGAACCGTATTGAATATACACCCTGATACAGAAATGATTCTCTACACCGGACAACTTTTCCCATGGAAAGGTGTCGATACTCTCATTGAAGCAGCTCGCTACTTACCAAAGGGTAAAGAGATATTTATTGTTGGTGGCGGAGCAGGACGAGAAACAGAACTGCGCGCATATGTAAATCGTCTTAAACTTCCTATACATTTTATAGGTCAAGTACCTCACAAAGATATTCCCCTATACCTTGCAGCAGCTGACTGCGTAGTAATACCAACCTCAGCGAAAGAACGTATTGGGAGTCATTACACGTCTCCACTTAAACTTTTTGAGGCCCTGAGCATGGGTAAAACAATTATCGCCTCCGACCTTCCGTCACTGCGAGAAATACTTGATGAAACATGCGCCTCTTTTTTTATACCAGACGATCCTTCTTCCCTTGCCACATCAATTATGAACACACTCAACGACTCCCACAAAAACGCCACTCTTCAAAAAAACGCAAAGGAACGCGCCCAAAACTACAGCTGGGACAATCGCGCACAACATATTCTAGAAGAAATTACAAAATTATTGGATCAGTATCGATAAGCATCCACGACATACCATATGTGATAGCATAATGTTCTACCTATGAAAAAAAGCCTCATACCTCTTCTTGCATGCCCAACCTGTAGCAACGAACTTTCATTTACCGCTTTTTCAGAAACTAACAAATCAGGTCATATAGCCGATGGTGTTTTCATATGCCAACACTGCAAAAAACCGTATCCCCTTATCGCACACATTCCTCGATTCATTGAAGATGCCTGGTCTCGAAATCCGACCTTTACAGAAACATATCGATCGCATGTAGAAAAACTTGGGATCTCAGTTCCAAAAGTGGCCACCTCCACACTCAAAGATACAACCATACGAAATTTTGGTAGTGAATGGGAAACATGGTCGCATTTCGGATGGGGCAACGGACAAGATTTTGCTGGAGCAAAACGTCATTTTGATTACAAAGTACTTTTTACAAAGCAAGAAATACAACAAAAACGCGTCCTAGATGCAGGATGTGGAAATGGCCGGTACAGTCGTGTAGCCCTCGACTATGGGGCCGAAGTAATTTCGGTTGATTTGTCGCACGCAGTTGACGTTGCATACAACAATCTCAAACACTACGAAAAAGCGCACATTGTTCAGGCAGATTTATTCCACCTACCTTTCAAAAAAGAAACCTTTGATTTTATTTTCAGCAATGGAGTACTCATGCACACTGGCAACGCAAAAAAAGCTTTTTTGGAACTCGTACCACTCCTTGCTCCCCATGGAAAAATTACGATCCATTTATACCATAAGGGGAACATTGTATATGAAGTAGTTGATACCTCCTTACGACTCGTTACAACCCGCCTCCCTCTATCCCTCATGTACAGCATTTCAAAAGTTGTAGCAGCCATTGCTAAAACAATACCCCACTGGTTCTTGCACTGGATCATCAACGCCTTTGTACGTCTAGAGCCTCACCCTCACTATATTTTTGATTGGTATACCGCACCCATCGCCACGCACCACACCTACCCTGAAGTATATGCGTGGCTCGATGAAGCATGTTTATTCCTCCACCACGACCATAACGCAACGAACCACCCGTTTGTAAGAACATGGATTGCCCCATTCCTCTTTATGACTGTTAAAGCTGGCAAGGAACCTATTGCCATGGTGCAACACACCACAACGTAATGAACATTCTTACCACACACGATTTTCGGCTCGCCACCTTACTCGCACTCGCTATCGGTGTATTTCTTGTTCCGCCCTTAGTACACATACACGAACGAGCTCTTCCAATCGGAATTGTTTTTGGGATAACCATTATCACGTTCACCATTATCTTTTGTAATGCGCTCATCTTTGCCGCAGGTCATCAGGCACACCGTTTCTCTACCCTTTTTACGTTTACCAAATTTTTCTTAACGGGTGCCTTTAATACAGCATTCGATATTAGCATCGTAAACCTACTATCTTTTTCTTTTTCTTTATACCGCGGCATACCACTTGTTATTGCTTCTGTATTCTCCTTCTGTATCGTACTTTTATTCTCTTACCTCATTAATCGATCGTGGTCATTTAACTCGTGCGGCACTGTGTCAGAAGAATTTTACCGCTTCACGACGGCATCAATACTAAGTTTCACTATAAATATCAGCTTGTTATACATATTAACAACAACAATTGGAGCACCACGGAATATGCCAGAAGCTATCTGGGTTAATATCGTGAAATTGCTAACAGCGGTCATCTCAATGGTTCTAAACTTTTCAGCTTTTCACTTTTTTGTATTTAAAGAAAGAAACCCGCAACAAAAGGTATTGAAAAACTAAGCGATACTGCCCCACGTATCACCCCATACACGTATACGCTCTCGTATTGAATCCACAAGAGCCGTATAGAATACTGGAGCAAATACGCGCTCGACAAACAGCGCGCGCGCCGCTTCCTGACGACGCCCGTACTCATCATCACTCAACGAGTGGTACCATGTTGAAACTTTTTTAGGCAATTGACCAATATCACGCCACGACACTCGCACGCACACATCCTTATACCACTCATCACTTCCTGGTAACGACACGTCTGTATCAATAAGAATAGGAATTCGACCAAGTGATAATGCTTCAAAAAAACGCAACGAGTAATTACCATCGCCTTTGGGCGCAAGAACAAAATCCGATTGCTGCATATTTTCAATGTACTCTCGCCGTGCGATATGAGGATCCATGCCAATAGTCTTTGCGCTGCCCGAAAAAAACGGTCGGGTAACGAATGCAGTTCGTACCAATCGGGAACGTGACAAAACACGCATACTACGCTGACGATATGAAATACCTTGTCGCCGAACCGCAACACGAGAAGAAAAAAGCGCACCGATACCTACAAAGCTATCCTTCAACAAAAATCGCACACGGTCTGTTATTTTTTCAAAACCTGCATACCCACAAAATCCAACCACCGGTATATCTTCCTTGCGGCGTGGCAGGACTCCATACAAGGTCCCGATATCAGCAACCGTCGGTGGAACAATAATATCTCGTGGCGATAGCTCACTTTGATATCCTGACGTCCGAAGAACAATCGCAACACGGGGATCAACCGCAACACTCTGATCACCGAGGGCCGCAACAATAATAGGCTTATGCGATGCAACGGCAACCTTCATGAACGACTCAAAATGTTCTTTGTGACGAAGTGCCACATTGTACGGATAGGGATACAAACACGCATCAGCGTCGCTTGCATATGCAACTGTTTTAATAATTGGTTGTAATCTGAAAAATGGATACGGTTCACCAAATGAATTAGTAGAAATAGGCGCCCCAATGTTTGGAAACAAGAGGTCAAGATATTGATATTTTGGCAACAATGATCCGATGTATACAGAAAACATAAACCCTAACGATCTTTAAGAACTTGTTCTGTGTAATACGTATACAAGGCGTGTAACCCATCACTAAATGAAATTTTATGTTTCCACCCGAGTGAATGTAACTTCGAAACATCGAGCAGTTTTCGTGGCATACCATTTGGTTTCGTAGCATCAAATACCAACCTGCCTGTATATCCGACAACATGTCGCAATGTTTCCCCAAGTTGCCGAATCGTAATATCTTCACCAGTACCAACATTCACAAATTGTTTCTCTTCATAACGCTCAAAAAGAAAAACAATCGCATCTGCCAAATCATCCACAAATAAAAATTCGCGCATAGCAGTACCGTCACCCCAAATAACCACTTCGGGCGCATTGGAGACTTTCGCTTGATGCATACGAGCCATAAGTGCCGGAATAACGTGGGCGGATTCTGGATCAAAATTATCGCCCGGACCGTAGATATTGGTCGGCATGCAGGATATGAAAGGTTTTTTGTACTGCTCAAAAATTTTTTCACACAGCTTCAATCCCGCTATCTTTGCAAGCGCATACCCTTCATTCGTTGGCTCGGGTTTACCATCAAGTAAACAGTCCTCTGTAATCGGCTGCTTTGAAAGACGTGGATAAATACACGATGAACCAAGAAACAACAACTTTTCAACATGCGCTTCGTGAGCAGACCAGATTACATTGTTCTGGATCATCAGGTTTTCATACAAAAAATCCGCCGGGTACGTGCTATTCGCTTTAATACCTCCCACTCGAGCAGCCGCCAAAATAACATACGCGGGCTTCTCTTTCTTAAAAAAAGAACGGACGACCTGCTGATCAAACAAATCAAGTTCTTGTCGTGTCTTGGTAATAATGTGCTGGTAGCCACCCTGTGTAAGCCGTCGCACGACAGCAGATCCAACCAAACCACGATGACCTGCAACAAATATCTTTTTCTGTGTATCAATCGTCATGGGTGAGCATATTATCACGCACCAACACTAATAAAGAAAGATTTTGCTAGTATCAATTTTTATGTTATAATAGTTACGGATTCATCAAAAAAGGAGCTCTCTTGAAACCATGCCTCGTTACCGCAACCTTTTACAGAACAACACTCGATCTTCGTTTCATTCTGGCTATTAAAATGGCACGTGAGGCGAGCAACCACGGCTTTCCGCTGATCGTTGTAGATGGATCACCAAATCCCATGATTCAAAACGTGCTTTTGGATACAGGGGCGAGCGTCTACCCACAATCACAACCGGGCATGGGCGCTTCGCGACGCCAATGCCTGCATCTTGGACTAGAAACCGCCGCGGATATCATTGTCTGGCTTGAACCAGAGAAGTACCCCATAGTACCCCTCCTCCGGCCTTGCATTGAACACCTCGTCAGCGGGGGTTGTGACGTGGTCATTCCTCGGCGACAAACCTTCAACAATTACCCTGAACACCAACGCAACGTTGAGTTGTTGGCAAATTGGGAAGCGGCAACTATCACCGGACGCGATCTCGATTTATGGGTTGGCGTTCGTATAATGACCCGTCGAGCGGCAAAGCTAATGGCAACATACGATGGTCGCCATGGTGATAATTGGGAAATCCTCTTTGTCCCAATAATCTCCATGATAGCCAACGGTTGGACCGTAGGGTCTACGACTGTCAACTACATTCACCCCATCGAACAGGCCGGTGAGGACGACGACACCATGAGGGCCAAGCGAAATAAGCAACGCACCGACCTTCTCAACGCAATGAGGAACGAGGCCGAGGAAATCGGCCATCACCCAAGACTTGTTTCGTGTTAGCACGAAACCACACTACCCCACCCAATCAATGGGTGGGGTAGTTTTTATGTACCCAAAAGAAGGCTTCTCAACAAATCAATTTCTTTCTTTGTGAGATCGGGATTATTACCGAAATAAAAACCATTCGTATGCACCATATGAGCATTGGGACAATCATACGTTTCTTTGACTGTATGTTTCCAAAATGGGTGCGCGGTAATATCACCTGAAATAACCGGCCGAACCTCAATCTTTGCACGTTCAAATTGCTGTCGCAACAACAATGCTGCCGCCTGATCTCTGCATATCACCGGAAAAGCAAAGTTTGAAACAAGGGACATGTACTTTGTCTGTAACGGAATAATGGCCAAGTTCTTTTTGGCAGCAGCCGCAAATACCGCAAAATTTCTTGCCCGTTTTTGAACAATACTGTCCCAATATCGCAGCGCCTCATTTCCCAAAAAGCCCTGTATATCAGTTGGCCGAACATTATATGCTAAATGGTAAAACGTATATTTGGCATAAAAATCATCAATACCGTGTATATGTCGCAACAACTTCTTTTTTGTATCACTCACGTTCCGATCCCAGCCATGTGCACGGACCATCACCAACATATCAGCAAGTTCTTTATCATCAGTCACAACCATACCTCCCTCTATTGTTGATAAGTGGTGTCCCACAAAAAACGAAAAAGTTGCCGCACAACCAATATTTCCAAGTAGCATTTTGCCAACCCGTGATCCAAGCGCTTCACAATTATCTTCAAAAAAAAGAACACCCTCTTTCGCACACAAAGCAGCAACCTTACGAATATTGTCAGATAAGCCAAGTACGTTTGTAGTAAAAACCGCCGCCAACCCCTGTAAGCTCGCAGAAAGTGTTCGTACAGATATGTTAAGTGTTTCAAGTTCAACATCGATAGGCACCGGGATCATCCCCAACTGTAGAATCGGCATTACATTTGTCGCCCACGTCAACGCTGATATACCAACCTTGTCACCTTGTTTTAGACGACCCAAGTTTAACAATGCCTGAATTAAAATAAGATTTGCGGAAGAACCACTGTTTACAAACACTGCATATTTTCTTCCCTGCTTTTTTGCAAACGCCTGTTCAAAAAGCGTACACTGCTCGCCCATCGACAATGAGTGCGCACCCGCAATGAATTTAATCAACCGACGCTTTGTTTCATTCTCGTTGTAAAATGTTGACTTGATGAGTTTGATCATACAATTACCTTCCCATGAGCCGCTTTTCTCTTTCAAAATCAGCCTTAGTCATAATATCAACAAGTTCACTAAACCGCACTGCTGGTTCCCACCCAAGGAGCACTCGCGCTTTTGATGCGTCCCCAATAAGAAGATCAACCTCGGTTGGTCTAAAGTAGTGCGGATCAATCCGCACTAGTATCTTGCCCGTTTTTTGATCAATACCAATTTCATCAACCTCTGATCCCTGCCACACAATCGACATGTCCAGCGCGCGTGCGGTCACCTCAACAAACTCTCGAACTGTGTGTGTTTCCCCTGTCGCAACCACAAAATCATCCGCGGTATGATGCTGCAACATACGCCACATTGCATCAACATAATCAGGTGCGTAACCCCAATCTCGCTTTGCATGTAAATTACCAAGATACAACACTGGTTCTATTCCTAACTTAACCCGAGATAATCCACGCGTAATTTTCCTTGTCACGAAGGTCTCGCCGCGACGTGGTGATTCATGATTAAATAAAATTCCATTAGCCGCAAACAATCCGTAACTCTCCCGATAATTTATCGTCATCCAATATGCAAATACTTTGGAAACACCGTACGGTGACCGAGGATAAAAAGGTGTCGTCTCACGCTGTGGTACCTCCTGTACTTTTCCAAACATTTCAGAGGAAGACGCTTGGTAAAACTTTGTATTAATGCCCGTCTCGCGAATCGCTTCCAATAAACGCACCGTCGAAACTGCGGTGGCTTCAGCTGTGTACTCCGGTATATCGAAACTAACTCGCACATGACTCTGCGCACCAAGGTGATAAATCTCATCTGGTGCAATTGTACGAATCAACTTCGCGACGTTAGTGCTATCGGTCAAATCTCCGTAGTGAAGAACAAGTCGTTTTCCTGGTGTATGTGGGTCTTCAAAGATGTGGTTGATACGCGAGGTATTAAACGTACTAGAACGACGAATGATACCGTGCACTACATACCCCTTTGAGAGCAGTAGTTCAGCCAAATAACTCCCATCTTGGCCTGTAATGCCAGTAATCAAAGCCTTTTTTCCATTCTGCGACGTATCCATAGTAGCCGCCGCATACTATCAGTTTATCGAATGACCAGCAAATGATTTTTGTTATGTTGAAACCAATACTGATGGTTTATTACCAAAAAATATTTTTCTTAGGTTCCGTATAATAAAAGCCAAACCTGGAACCCTCCCCCCTTGCCGCAGCAAAAAAATCCAAAATGTTTCCACACGTCGCCGACTGTGATCAATCTCGATGCCTTCCCTCTTGAGAAACCTGACTGCGTCCCACTGCCACTTACCTTTCTTAATAGCAGTTGCAAAATGGTTAATCGCGGGCCCATCCTTCTTCCACACGGACAAAAACGGTCGTGGATATATCCGAGAACGTTCAGTACCCAAAATCTCAAACTGCCACGCATTCTCTTTTGGTACCAAAAGATCCTTGAGTGTATGCACGTCCCACAAAGCCGCCATCGTTGACGTACGGTACGGAGCATCTGGACCAATCAACCCAACTTCAGTGTATTGTTTGTATGGCTGCGTTGGCTCTGGAGCAGGAAAAAGGCGAAGATATGCCGCCCGTTCTGTGCGCATTAACGCTAATAACGCCTTAATCCGCTTTGTATCAACCGGAGACATAAACGGAACGTCATCCAAAATGTATAGCACATGCGGCACACCAATCACATCGAGTGCATAGCGCACATTGTCTGACCATCCGTTATCCTTTTGCAGCATAATCATAGAAACGCGAGAATCCGGCTGTTCCCCGCCTTCAGTAATCAGATAGACCGGAAATGGACAATCTGGCCAATATTTAAAAAACTGTGTGAAGAATGGCCCCCACGAATCACTGTAGGCTTTACACGAAGCAATAATAACTGCACACGATGAATCCATTAATTTATGATCTGGCCGCATAGAAAGAATCTATAACCGTCCGTACCCGAGCCTCAGAACTATGGGTCGATATAATTTTTTTATATTCATTCTCCCACGAAGGTTTCACCACCTCACTATCATAGCCTGTTTTCAAAAACTCCCCTATCTGTGTGAAGGCATCTACAAAATCAAAAAGGTTATTACACTCAGTAATCCTTTCATACGAAAGAGCGTTATCACCTTTTTTGAATATATCAATCGTCTCGGTAATAACCATCGCATCTGCCGCAAGTATTTCCCAAAAACGAAGCGTATCAAAACCTCCCCCACCCACAGAAATACCAACCTTTGAACGTGCCAAAAGCGTATAAAACTCCTTTGAGGGGAGGGTCTCAGTGACACACGTAAAACAATTTTGTGCACAAAATAATTTAAGCGCATCACGCACATGCCGCCGTAACAGCGGATACTCATCCTGTCCAAACACACAAAAAAAATCTATATCTTTAATTGGACGTTTTTGTATATGAGACAAGTACCGCCGCTCAATCCCAAATGGTAGGGGAATAATATGTCGTAAATAAGGTTTTTCTCTCCGAAAATAAAGTGCACATCGAGACAACATATCCGTATGTATGGCACCCTTATGCATATAGGTGCCATCTATCACTCGTCGCTGCGTCTCAACATCAAAGCGATTATTTCCCCCTAACTCCGACCCGTCGATATATACCGTCTTATGGAACGCATCTATATCTTCGGCAAGGCGTACGTTGACCGAATACTTACTATTCATGAGAAATATAATATCTGCACCGCGCGCGAAAGAAATAAAATCATCGCGCCCAAGCACCATATCCGACAAAGGCAACGAGTAAGAAAACGGTGCCGATATTGCAAAAACAACCTCCTCTTTTTCAAAAAGAGTAAGCAACCCATCAAGAATCGTCCGGGCAACACCATCAGGCTCTGAGGGATTAATCACCGCAATACGTTTCACTAAATGATTTATCATGACAGCGGTTGAATCAATGCCACAATTTGATACGCAAACATGTTTGGCGACAATACCCTATCAATGTAATTGCACCAGTGGGGCTTCCACACGTGATTCTCCGCAATAACAGAAAATCCAGTTTCCTTACATAATTTCAAAAAATTTCGATATGACAACATACGAATATGCCCCTGATCAGTATTCTCATATATACCAAGAAGCATCTTAATACGTTCGCTCCAGATCAACAGGTTCGGAGTTGTAATAAGAATATATCCTCCGGGCGCAAGCATCTTTTTAAGTTCGCCGAGCAACGCTGCTTGATTAAACACATGTTCGATGACCTCACTAACAATAATCAAATCGTAGGGCTGAGTAGCAACTGACGGTGGCCACGGATACTGTTCTATATCGACAACGTATGCCTCATCAAGTACACGTGCCGCTTCAATAATCGCCTTCTCTGCAATATCAATACCCACCACATAGTGCCCCTTCGCCTTAAGCGGTGATGATACATACCCCGTGGTGCACCCAACATCAAGCACCCGACCCCGCTTACCCACAAGCGCATGCTCCGCCAGTGATGCTATTTTACGACGCCGAAGCGAATTGATACCAAACGCCTTGTGGTTGTTATAAAACGCTTTAATAACTTCACTCATCGTTTGTGCAGCTTACCACAATACAAGGGGGCCGTGTACGTTTTGGTAACGAGAAAGTTTTTGAAGTGCCGCCTGGAGTGGTCCTGTTCCTGCAACAGGGAGCACGTGGTAACTAGTAGCCAATGTTCGATCAACTGCAGGACCGATATTATCAACTCGTTCAATACCCACATCTTTCTTAAAAACGATCTTGAATAGTTGCATCAGCTCATGTTTATCAACCGCGGTGTTTGGAACAAAGTGATGCACGTATGAAGTAGAAACGAGCGTATCAAAGAAAGAGAAGCCCGCACAAATAATACGCTCAACCAATTCTGCAAACTGCAACGTGGTCACCCCGTTCCATCGATGATGAGCGAACCCTTTCAATGTACTTCCTTCTGGCTGAGATAAAAACCATTCCAGCAAAGAAAGTTTCCCTTTTACTTCCGGACCAATAATAGATGTTCGAATGTGTAGTATCGGTCCCTGACGAACCTCACCTAAACTTTTTGTCTTACCATACACATCAAACGGATCGTGGGGATCCTGCTCAACATACATCCCTTTCACACCACTATACACACAATCAGTTGCAATCTGTATGATACGAAAATTATATTGCTCACCAATACGTATAAGCGTATGTGGAAATAACGCATTTACCCGAAGTGCCCGAGAAATTCCTTCTGGATCAGTATCTTTACAATACGGCTTAATGATACCAATACAGTTAATGACAAAATCAGGTTGCCACGCGGCACATAACATCTCTAAACTTTCAGGGGTATCAGCGTCAAATGGAAAAATGTCGCCCCGTACCGTGGTTACTGTTTTGGGGATACGCGCCGTACCCGCAGCAATCACCTCACCCTTCTCTGCTAAATAGTGAAATACCATGGACCCCAACATCCCCGTTACCCCAAGCACCAACACGCGCGGCTTCTTATATTGCAACCGTTTCTTGGAGGAGGCACGAACAGACCGTTTCACTTTTTTTTGAGATTTCTTCCTCTGTACTGTCATATAAAAACCTATTATCGATGTTCCACACGCCACACATTATCACCAAAATAATCATGGGGGAATCGATAATCATCACCTTTTGATTCTTCGAGAGAAGCCGTCGAGAAGAAAAAAATGCGGGTATGCGGCTCAAGAGCCCGAAACCCGTTGGCATATCCTGGCGGAATCCAAAAAATCATTGGTTTTCTAGCCGAGAGAACAAACCGTTCAACCGCCTGTTTTTTGCTCGGCTTTTTTGTATCCGTCATTTTTACCGCAGCCACAATCGCCGATCCTTCGGAAACTAGCACATACTTTCCTTCTTTTTGATGGCCGTGCCATGCACGGATTGTTTCGGTTGAAAAATTTAACACACTATAAAAGCGCTTTACTCCCCGGAACGTAAAATTATTCGCAAACGTAAGCATGCCACGGTCATCAACCGCGCAACCCCCTTCAATTACTGTTGGTACTTCATACATAGATCTAACGCTGTAACAAATCCTTCAAGAAAAGCTGGTTACTGTAGCGAGGATTATTAAAATCCTTTACCCGGCGTTCAGTCAAGAGCTCAGAAACTTCTATAATACCTTCATCAATCGTACGAGTCGGACGAAAATGAAGCGCTTTTTTAACTTTCTCAGTGGAAACAGAGTAATTTCGCAAATCTTCAAAGGGCATCTGGGTTGTTTTTATCTGCACTTTTGGAAAATGCTTCACGATACGCTCTGCAAGATCAATCATTCGCAAATTTTCAAATGAAATATTGTATATTTCTGCATGAGACATCGACGGAACTTCAAGTGCCGATACGAATGCGAGCGCTGCGTCTTTCACATGCAAAAGTGGTCGATACTGTTCACCCCCAAAAATATCTATACTTCCGGAAACTAACGCGCGAGCCGTCAACAAGTTTGCCACCAAATCCATACGAACTCGAGAAAAGATATCCGAGACGCCAAACAGCGTACCTAAGCGAAAAATAACCGCATCACTTTTTGCAAGTAACTTTTCTGCCTCAATTTTTGTATGTGCATACAAAGAAAGTGGTTTAAGTGGGGACGTTTCCGTCAATAAAGCCTTCTCTTGTGCGCCATATACAGAACATGTAGAGGCAAAAACAATTCGTCCATGAAAACGCTCTGCGAGCCACCCGAGTGATTCTTGATTTGTTTTTGTGGTCAACACCTCATCCCACTTGCACGCACCATCACCGACAATAGCAGCCAACCATATCACAGCATCTGCCCACTGAAGTTCGCGAGATAATTTTTCTCGGTCCAAAATATCTCCATACACAAAAGAAACTGGTTTCCGGTACGACTCCTCATACAAGAGAGAGTCATACACACGAAATTCATACCGCTCAGGCATTGAAGCAAGAATATCAGTCACCGCACCACCAACATATCCAGCACCACCGGTCACCAATACGCGGATACGCCCATCCTCTCGTTGCTTTTTTGTCTTACGAGTTACCATATATGCTCGTATTAACCCTTTTTTATTAAAGGTTCTATAAACGCCAGGGTTTGTTTTCCCGCATCAATGTACGTCATTCCCGTAGTAACCCGTGCATACCCACCTTCCCCGACCTGCTGACGTAACGCGGGATTTTGTGCGACACGCCGCAATACCTGTACAATCGATTCAACACTACCACGTTCACAATAGAACACTTCTTTATTCTCAACAAAACACTCGCGCATTGCAACCGCATCTCCAGTAAGAACGGGAACTTTCAGAGCCATCAACTCAACGACTTTATTCGCAATCACTCGATCAATTTTCTTACTCTTTGAAAAGAAACCAAGTCCAATATCAGCGGTCGCAACTTTTTTTGCTAATTCAGGTGGTGGCATCGGCGGATAAAATGTCACATTTGAAAGTCCTTTAGCCTTTGCCAATTCTTGCATTTTCGGATATTCACTCCCCCCACCAATAATCCACAAATGAATCGGCTCTTTGCGCAGCTGATCCATCGCATCAATCACTAAATCCATACCATTTAATAATTGAATGTACCCATGAAAAGAGACAATCATGGGATCATTTGGTTTTTTTTCTGGACGTGCTGCAGGTGGAGTAAACAAATCATTATCAATACCGTGACGTACAACGCCAAATTTATTAGGAGTTATATGAAGTAGTGAGGATACGTACCGCACATGTTCATGCGTATCAAGGAGTACCACATCAGCGAGACGGCAAGCAATCCAATCAAGAAGATAGAACTTTACCGCGGCCCATGATCGGCGAGGATACTGCTTTCGCTCTTTGATAATGCTGTCGTAATAAGATACGTGCAAATCAAAAATAACGGGACGGCGAGTAATCAACTTCGCAAATGGAACAATAATCTGTCCGGGAAATCCAACGATCATCACATCATACGCATGTCTCACTGACCAATATTTCTTAAGCAAATGCCAATACTTAATCGGACCTGGAGTCGTATCAATAACCTCAATAACCCCCACCCCCGCTGCACGAAGGCCTTTGATAATATTTTTATTACGGCAATACTTTGGATCAAAAATACCAAAATAACACACTCTCATAGTGGCTAGAGCATATCACGGATTAAAGGGTACCGCATCATCAATATGTTATTGTTTTTTTTCCAAAAAATCCACAATATGAGCCACCGGCATAGCGACCGAGTACTGTGACGCCACGGAAGAAAACTCTTTCAACATTAAGCATTGTTCTTGATCGAGTTGTGATAATAATCCAGCAATACGTGTCGCAAGATCAATAGCGTCCCGTTCTTTGAAAATACATAATTCTTGCCACCGTGGCCCCAAAAAAATGTCAAATGCCCTATTACTGACTACAACTGGAAGCTGCATTACCATCGCCTCGAATACCACCTTATCTGTCCCCCCTGTAGGTGTGGCATTCACCATCACATCAAATGAGGTCAAACGCTGCGGCAATACATGATGCGCAATAGCATCCTCAAAAAAAACTTTTTGATCTAAATGCTGAGCTCGTACCCGCTCCCTCAATGCTGCATAGTACTCATGATCGTCACGAGTGACCGGTTCGCCGATAAACGTCAGTCGTACCGGCCGTGACACCTTTTTTTCAAGAAACGGTATTGCATCAATAATTGTGTCACAATTTTTAATCGGTGTAATACGACCCACATGAACAAGTGAGACCTCTCCCTGGCGAGAGAGAGATTTTGTTTTTTTGTATGTCTGAAATAATACAGTATCAATACCGTGCATCACGACTTGTCTTTTTTTCTCCGCAATACGACATCCCTCCTTGCTTGTTGTAAAAATCGCATCAACAAACAGTGATGCAATGCGCAGCTTCCAATCAACAGTACGGTGTACATACCACAGCACCACAGGAACACGACGCCACCACTTCCAATACCACCCCGCTAAAACCACATAGATAGGATTCATATGCACAAACACTGCGTCGTATTTACGATGACGGTCCCAGATGTAAGAAAAAAATCTTATAAGTCTTCCCATCTTTCCTATTCCTTCTTCTTTACCTAAAGAAAAAAAATTTATTTTTTCAAGACGATTATTAGTTTCTTCTGGCGCAACAGAGAGTCCGATAACAAACAATCGTTCACACCGAAGCACAAACTCATCAATCCATGCCCGAAAAAATCCGAGAATCGGATCATTTCTATCAACTTTTTGGGTAATAATAAGTAATTTTATTTTTTCTGTTTTCATGAGTCATGCAACGTATCATGTCATCATATCTGTTTCAGTAACATCATACACAAGAATAAACGACACTTCTTGCTTACAAGGTCACCTCTTTTCATGAAAATCATTATTACGTTCTGGCATACTGAACGCAAGCTCAAATGATGACTTATATAAACGCTGGTATGTTTCTTCATCGGGCATACGCCGAAGCATTGCTTGACGGCCATTTACTGTAAGTACTTCCCGCAAAGCATGATCATTCATCAGTAATCGTATTTTTTTGACAAAGCACGATACATCACCGGGCGCGCACGTTAAAATCTCACTTCCATCATGAAGCTCTTGCGCAAGACCAACCCGTGTCGCTATTACCGGTGTCCCAGACAAAAGCGCCTCGGCAATCGTAAGTCCAAAACCTTCAAAGGAAGATGTGAGTACAAATACATTCGCCGAACGGTACAACCCCCCAAGATGCTTTTGCCAAGGCAGAAAACGCACACGATGATCAATACTGAGGTGTCGTGCAAGCCGAGTAAGTGCCATCTTTTCAGGCCCTTCTCCCACAATCACGAGGCCAAGATGCTGCGCCTCTTTTGAGAGCGCCGCGATTGCCCTAACCGCAACGCCAATATCTTTTTCTGGTGTTAACCGAGAGGCAGTAAGCGCAATAAATTTAAACTCCGGAAAGAGCGCTCGCAAATCATGGGTCGGCTCGATCGGTAACTCTTGACCAAATGATGTCAGGTCTACATACACCGGTAACACCACTACCCGCTCTTGAGAAACCAGCCTCGAAGCAACCAAACGTTCCTTGATACTATCAGATACCACGCGAACAACAGCTGCACGAGGAAGCAGCCGACGGGCCCAAAACACACGAAGATGATTCAGCCACGACCTTGTAAACAACGGTGAAAACATATCGGTGTGTAACTGTAACTGCAGTGGCGCATTCAGCAGCTGGGCTATTTTTAAAGCTGCTAATCCTGACTCAAACGGATCCTGTCCGGAAACAATCGTCTTGCCGTCTCTTGGGGGACTGATCACCCATTGCGCCATACATCGTCGCGCAATCGCAACCGCGTCCCTGATATACCATAGGCGTGACCATGAACGTGTTGGATACACAAATACATTATCAGCAATTTTTTGTTCAAAAAAAATCTTATCTTTTTTGGTGAACACAATGATATGCAACTCCTCAAAAAGTGCACCCTGCTTGGCAATACGAATACGAGCACCGCTCCCTTCTTTAAACAATCCTCGTTCTGTGCCGATAGCTATGACGCGCATACATTTTTACACAAAGTTAATAATTCAGAAGCAACGTCTGCAAATAATCGGTCGCACGGAAACATGCTCGCCACATGCGTCGCCTGACGATATACTGTTTCATCACATAGCAATTCAATCGCATTCCGTAAAGACACATCATCAAGTGGATCAACACGTATGGCGGCTGCCGCAAAGCGATCTGCGTATCCGCTCTCTTTGGTCAAAATAAGTGGCTTACCACAGCGAATCGCATCGAGTGCCGTATTGGGACTCACCTCAGATAGTGACGGGACTACCACCGCGTAACACTGCCGAAGCATAGCAAGGTACTCATCTCTACCAGACGTCCCCTCAACTAGCTCGATATCTGTATAATGCTCTGCCGCGGCCCTAAATGCACGACGAAATCGTATTGCATTCTTTAAAAAAAGGGGTCTCCCCAAAAACAGAAATGTTTTTTTGTGCGGAAGTGCACTCTCCTCCCTTGGACCAGTCGGATTTTCAACAACAGCGGTGCGAGTGAATGGTCCATATGCTTTGTGCGCCAACGTCTCATACCAACTAACCGAAAAAACAACCAGGTTCGCTCCTTGGAGCATACGGCGCACAAACGATAAAATAATCTTTTCTTTGAAAGATAAATCTGATGGTATCGATTCACAAAATGAACGTAGCGTCACCTCTTTTTTAGTTCGCTCCGTATACATTTCCCACAAAAAATCTCCTCCGACGCGCACCACAAACGGTTTTCCCAAAAGTTTTGCGGCATAATATGCCGGCACCGCTGCAGAAAAAGTATCCAACGAAAACACAACATTCGCGCGAACCGCTTTTATAAGACAAATAAGAAAAAAACCGAGGTGGCGCACCAGTGGCGGCAACCAAGACAAGCGACGTGCCACCGCAACTTGTGCGGACACATCAGCAGTATTCCACAAAGAAACCAGTTCAGCAGCATACCGTGCTGGACCACCAACCGCGGGCGGATAAATACCCGTAGCAATCAACATACGCATAGCTCAACTATACAATAAAAAAACAGCCAGTAGCAAAAGCTCCGGCTGTTCTGTGCTACACAGCAGAAAGAAACAAATCAAAGATGCCCTGTTCTGCGTATCGAATGATTCGATCGATTTCACCTTCCACCTTAGCCTTCCGATCGTATAGGCCGGTGTCATTGGGAACTCCCACAACGGAGTATTTCGACACAATACTTAAAAGGTGCCGCGCCGCATACCGCCGTACCCGAGGAACGTGGTACTGATTGGTTATTAATATTATAGAAAAATTTTTCCCCCTTAAAAATGTTGCGAGGGCCTCAAATTGCGTACCAGTATGGCTATCTCCACGTTTCCCTGAATCGACGCTATGAAGAACATCCCCCGCAGAAAGAGGGAAATTATATCCATGTATCAATTGCGTCATAGACGGAAGCTGTTCCGTCTCACCACACAATATAATCCGCCTTGTCTCGTCGCAAAATACCTGCGCACACAGCGCAGTGTACATTGCTCGAGAGATATTTTCAGGACTCATTTCGTAAGCTGGATCACTGGGCAACCTTGTTTGATCCGGAGCCGCAGAAAGATACACGACCGCTTCTGCACCAAAAGAATTCTCATTTTTTTTCTTACGAAAAACAGCCTCAAATTCTTCCTGTAACCTTTTTCTTGTCTCTGTATCATCCACTTAACCACCTTCCTTTCTATTGTATTATTGATGAACAACTATCAAAAAAATAACACGTGTAACAAGGAAAGTCAATTCTTAGGCAAAAATATTTCTTCTTTCATACGGCTCGCCACACAATCCCACGTATAGTGCCATGGCTTTACTTTACTAAAAAAAAGACCTCTTTTTTAATAAGAGGTCTTTTGCTTTGGTCTAAGGCTATCAAATTGAAACCATACCATTTTTGTTTACTACGACCCGTTGTAACGCTTTGTTACGAGCACCTTTCGGTACTGACCGCCTCCACAAGAAACTTTTTTGAGCTTCACTCCAAAAGTTACATCCAACGCCTGGTATTGCGGGTGAGAGATAAGTATGTCAAGGATATTTTGACCAGGATCCAAGAAGTGATCCCAATCTGTCCTAGAAGCCCGGAGCGCTTCGTCTCGCTCACTTCTATGACTTTCAAAAAACTTCGCCCGAGCTATTCGCAGAATCTTGAGAAACAGCTCAGCAACCATATACATATCCCAGCATTTTTCGTCCCCCACCTCTTGAGTTCCCGCCCCCGCGCCACGTTCATAGAGCTTGTAACGCGCGCAGGCGATTCTGGGTCCATAGAAAACGATCGTTCGTTTAGCACCATCAAGAACTGCGGACTTTCCGTCGTATGCATCACTGTAAGAAATTTCTCTGAATAAAAAGAGATTAAAATCTTTCGGTTCCTTTGGAAGAAATGTGTACGGTTCAATGTCCCACAACGTTGATTGATCTTTCATTAATACCTTTCTTGGTTGCGCCACAACCTTTCGGCTTATGGCTTTATTGAGACTCTATACAGCAAAACTAACTTCTTTCTAAGACAAGTATATCATATAAAACATTTATAGTCAACTAAACCCTAAACACCTCTCTTTTCATACGGCTCGCCACATAATCCCATGTATAGTGGTCTTGCACCATCACTTTACCCTGTTCAACTAATCGTTCACGAAGCGCTGTCTCGGTAAGTATTTTTTTCACCTTGTGTGCAAGATCTTGCGGATCATCAACCGCACAAATAAGACCAGTTTTATTATCTTTTACAATATCAGGAATACCTCCAACCCCAGTTGCAACTACCGGCACACCAGCCGCCATCGCCTCGGCAAACACATTGCCAAATCCTTCCGAACGCGACGGCCGTACGAACACATCAGCTGCATGGAACCACATCGGCAATTGTTCGTGTGATATCGTACCTAAAAACAGTACCCGCGATGAAACTTTCAACATATTGGCCACACGTGCTAACTCTTCCCTAAGCGGACCCTCGCCCGCAATAACAAGTTTTGTTGTTGCGGGAAGCATCGTTAAAGCTTGAATCACCACATCAACCGCATTCTTCTTCACAAGACGTGACGCGGTAAACATGACCTGTTCATTATCCTGAATACCCCGTGCATGGCGAATAGTCACCCGCTCATTGAGTGGTCGAGGTGCACCGAATCGTACAACATCAACACCATTACCGATCACTACTGGCTCAACAGGGGTTCCCTCTTCTTTCGCAAAAGCAGCCAGATAGTGAGATATTGCATGCACACGAAACGCATGCTTAAAAATATTCTTAAACCACGGGTAGACTGGTTTCACCATACGACGAATATGCTCGGGTGGATCACCCTCCTGCAACGTCAGTATGTATGGCACGTTAGTCTTTTTATGAAAAAAAAGTGTTGCAAAACCGGCAAATGCAGCCATGATTGACCAGGCCATATCAAACTGCTCTGCTGTATGTAAAGAAGCGCCATATCGCGCGGCGGCATATGGAAACCAGTACTTCCCCAAACGGTGCAGCGTGCGAGAAATAATATCGCGTCCAGGACAACTCCACGAAACCCGATGCACAATAATGTGACCAATATGCTCGATACGGGGACGTCCAGCAACACGCACCGTCACCATATGAAAATCAAACTCATCAGGAGAGAGCCGATCCGTAATTTCACGTACTGCAATTTCAGCACCTCCCACAAGCGGTTCGTAGGCATACGAAAAAATAAGAATCTTTTTCTTATGATTCATCATGTGCCTCTATTATCTCAAATTCATCAACAAGGCGCTTCTTTTCAAATAACAGTGTTCCATATGAAGCTACTGCTAATACCCCAACAAATACCACATACCACCACACCTTCGAATCTGAAGATGCTGGTATAGACTCATGCACCAATGCTCCGGCCGTACTAGTTGCAACCAAGACATGACCACTACCAGGTGCGGACGATATACTTTTCTGAGCACTACTTGGTGTATAACCACGTCCACCATCATCAGCTACATACACAGTATTTGACACAAGAGTAGTTGTCGCCTGAGCAGAAAACATCCCATCACTCTGACCGATCACCGATCCGTTCGGCATATGTAAAAAAACATGTTCATTTCCCTTCAGTAACAAGCGCGTCGTCTTATTTGGAAACGGTACCGCAACGCCGGGGGCAAGATATGTCCCTACTGGAAACACAAACGTATCATCAGTGGTGCGCGCATACCACGTTGAAATATTGAGTATCTTGGTACCATTATTCTTGAGCGTAATACTTCCATCAACACCAAAAGAAACTGCAACAATAGATACTGATGCCGCAAGCACATCGAGTGATACCATATGAGTTTCGCTCGTACCTCCAGTTGATACGGTAAGTGAGACCACATAGTGCCCTGGCACCGCATAGGTATGAGTCGTATTACGACCCACAAATACGGCACCGTCACCAAAATTCCATAAAAATCGGGCAGTATCAGGTGCAGATACACCACCTATAGAAGCCAATCCTTCAAAACGCGCTGGTGTTCCTGCAGTGATCACTGTATCCGTATTCATAGAAACCTTCACCCGAGGAACAACAGGGTCTGCTGGCGGCTCACCCCCGACAACTATTGATGAAAGTTGTGCCGCTACCTGAGTAGTACTCGCAACTTCTACGAGCGGATCACTTAGGCTGCTCCCATATCCAGGATTTGCTGCCGCAACGACCCATGATGTGTTTATTTTTTGTAGGGACGCACCGGTACCGTTTGCCCCCTCATTAGGTGTATAAGTAACCATATCTATACTTACCTCATCATTCTTCAAACTGAGCGCCTCTCCCGTATTCGCGAGTGAAAATGAACTATCAAATAATAATCCGGTAAAGGATGGGTAGAGGGAAGAAAACGCAGTCGCATTATCAGCGATAATCGCATATTCATGTGCACGAAGCACCGCTGTGCTCATTTCAGTTATTTTATGGTTCACCCCACCCTCAACAAATCGAAGTGTGGTAACATCAACATCACTCTCTCCTTGGTTATACACCTCAACCCATTCATTTCCATCATCTCTTCCCGCAACGTCATACATAATTTCAGTAAACACCACCTGTGCCTGCACACCACTTCCCCAACATAACAACACACACGTAGGGATTAGCTTTTTTAGCATAAAACTATATTACGAACGTGGGGGAGGAACCTCAAGCAATTGCGCAATAGCATCAGGGGTAACTTCATCTGTATGTGTACTTTTCCCTTCCTCAAATTTTTTAGGACCATGCCCTTGTTGGAACGTACGATCTTTATAATACTCGTTCCTCGTCTCACCATGAGCATCAATTGGTCGCACGGTAGAAACAGGTAATGTATTTTTTACTTCACCTGCCACATGCCGTTGTTCCGCCTGCTTGGACATCTGTATATCCTTAAGTACTCCGGCCAACGCATCGCGCAACGCATGATTACTCCCAGCACCCTCACCAGTTAGCCCTTCTTTCTTTACATGACCATGACTACCATGTGTCGCAACAGCCTGAGGTGAACGAGGGGGCGTTACAGACGACTGTTTTGCCTCAGACCGCTGTCGAGGCATTGTGGTAAACGCGGCAACACGGGGAACGCTTCCTTTTTGTAACTCAGAAAGAGACACGAAGCTTCCTGCTGGCTCAGGTGGTGACACCGATACCGCTTTTACATGTTGTTTTTTTTCGTACTCATGAGGGGAAATCGGCCGACGATCACGTGAAGGAGCTGGCGAAATCACCGAATGTACAGCTCCTTGTTGTCGACGCTTACCCTCAGCTCGTTCATGATCAATTTGCTGACTAGCCGCGCTCCATGATTTAATCTCATCTTCAACAATAGGACGTGGTCGGGCGAACGTACGACGTGTCCACTCGATAATATCATCTTTAAAAGATACCAACTCCTTTGGCATAGGTGGCAATGTCACCGCCGAAAAGGGGGGCGAACTAACTCCATCAATCATAAGTTTTAAATAAACCTGTGCGAACCCAAGATTAACAATATCTTCAGCAGTGAATCGTGGTGCAAACTCTTTCTCCAACACCTCAGCATCATACGCGCCCACTCGAAACACAATCATCGTACCGACGTTGCCAAATACGGCCGCACGGACCTCCTCACTCATTTGTTCAATGTACTGATGCGCAATGGTGAGTGAAAGACGATACTTTCGTGCTTCAGAAAGAATATTAGCAAATGATTCATTAGCGAATGATTGGAACTCGTCAACATACAAATTAAAATAAGGTGCTCGAGAGAGTGCAGCATCACTTAAGTCAGCACGTGACATGGCCGCCAAATACAGCTTGGTCACAAACATACTCCCCAACAAATTCGCATTTTGCTCACCGACCCGCCCCTTCGACAGGTTCACGATGATAATCTTTCGCTGATCCATCATGGCACGTAAATCAAAGGTTGCTTTCGGCTGTCCAATAATATTTCGAATCAGTGGATTACTGATAAACTGACCAACCTTATTCTGAATAGCCGCACCGGCCTCCTGCATATACCGATCACCATACTTAGCAAATTCATCAACCCAAAATGACCGTACTGAAACATCTTTAATGTTATCAACCACCTTTTTACGATACTCTTTATCGGCCAACATACGATTCACTCCCAAAATAGTGGCATCAGGATATTCAAGAAGTGCGAGCAATACATTATTTAAAATGTACTCCATGCGCGCCGACCATGCATCGAGCCAAATTTTCTTAAAAGCACTCATCAAGCCAGACACCACGAGATGGCGCTTGTCAGCACCCACATCTTCCATCACATTAAAAGAAATAGGATACTCAAGATCAAATGGTGCAAAGTAAAGCACATCTTTGATACGCGATTCTGGTACATATTCAAGCAACAACTCAGCTGTTTTACCGTGCGGATCAATAAACGCGAGACCATCCCCTCGTTGAATATCCTGTATTGCCATATTCTCAAGGAGTGTAGATTTGCCCATACCGGTCTTACCAATGACATACATGTGCCGCGAACGATCCGCCGTCTTAATACCAAACTTTACTCGTCGATTACGAGCATCAGTTTCTGCAAAGTAACAAATAGCATTCCCTTCCATTGTTGACATCATTATACGTCACTTTTTAGATACAAGCCGGGGAAAAATAAAAAAACCCCACGCAACAAAGAGCTGTTACGTGGGGGAATAAAGGCGGTCAATCAAAGGAAATTTTTGAATTTACGCCAAATAAGTGAGAGTTGTGTGCGATGAAAACTCGCCGCTGTCTAGGGTTACCGAGATCTGCTTCCTTCCTTGGAGTCTCGGGTAAAGACATCTTGGGAGACCGGCCCAGAATCTGTGCTATAGTAGCACAGCCTCGCTTTCCTGACTTGTTAGGCATAACTAACCCTTTCAACTATTATCAAAAAATGAGTCCGTGAGCAAATAACCCACAATACAGACTCATACTCCGAGGATTAATGTTAACTCCTAGTATACTTACCGTCAAGCCCTAACGACTGTTCAGTGTAGGTGGTTGTTGTATAAACAAATATGCTTGATTTTTCTTTTCAGCCTCAGGGCCAAACAAAGCGCCTCTTGTGTACACATTAGCAGGATCCCACAACATCCATGAATCAAGACCGGCATCATAGGTTGCTTGTATTTGTGCCCGCACCATATCGGCTGTATAAGGAACCGGATAATCATTATCTTGTAGCCACGGTCGCAACTTCAAAGGCGATGTTGAAGCCGCAACCAAACGAGCAACAGCTGTATCCATCGAGTACTTCACAATCTCATAGGGGTGCTTATTCACATCCTCATACCCTTCAAAACCTGATGGATAATGAGATGGATACACCATCGGTGCAATATAATCAAAATTTGGAGCTGCAAATTCAAGTATCTGTCCAATAGAGAGATCGTCGTAATTAGTTGTTGTCATGCCAAATAAATCTGCTGACAATTTTGGACCAGTGGTTGTTGAAAACGAAGACCGCACATATTCAAAGAAAGCTCGGACGACTTTTGCCTTCCCCATCGACCGGTCAGCAGTAACTGTTGCATGACTCCATGGAAAATAAATATCTTTCATGTTTCCATCAGTTGGAAATCGTATATAATCAAAATTTAATTCATCAAAACCAAGCTCATACGCACGACTTCCGATGGCAACAATATAATCCCAGTAGGGCGTCGCTCCGACATCAATAAACGGTAATCCTTTACGATCTTTCCAAACCACATTCCTATCCGAATCCTTTTTAATCGCTAATTCCGGATATGTGCGTGCATACAATGGGTCTTGAAACACCGCAATACGCGCAATAGCATACACACCTCGCTGATGCAGCTTTTCCAAAAAAGAAGCCATGTCTGGCACTTTGCATCCCGTACCAGCTACACCAGGAAGTATTGAGGCATCCCCTGGTATCGAAATCGTCCCTGTATAATCTTTAACATCAATCACAATCGCATTTATTTCTGTGTTGTCTACAAGAGAGAGCAGTTGTTCGCGCCATTTTTTTGAGGCAGCAACACATCCAGTCATATATATAGCCCTGACATAATCAGGGGTCTTAAGGTGACGTGTCTCCTTATTCTCAACCGCTAGATCATGCATCATCCCATTCATACCTTCTGAAAATGTGTACGGAATCAGGGGTGGAACAAATACATACGAAAAAAAACCACATAGCACACATACAGAAGCTATAAAAAAAAATCGTATGGAATGACCAACAACATGGATCATATTTGATCTAAACCATCGGTGTCTTCATGCCAGAAGAGGAGGAAGATGGTCCACCTTCAGCATAAGCAGCATCAGGTGGTACGCGCCTCCCTTTTTGGACATTCACCAGACCAATAATAATAAGAATAATTGATGCCACAAGAGATACATGCAACTTCCACGCAATCGGAATGCCTGCAACATACGAAAGAAGTAATACGGTGCCGATCGAAAGTTCGAATCTTCTACGCATAGCAATAAAAAGATGATAAATATAGCCACATCATAACATACCCCCTCTCATATACTCGGCAGCAACATAAGACACAGCAGTATACATACAAAGAAAATAGTGATCTCCTCCAAACTCAAGCTGCTACAGTGGCCACAAATTTCTCTATGACAACGAAGAAACTATAACAACAAACTCACCTCGTACGTGATCTGAGTGATTTTTAAAATAATCTCTGACATACGATGCGCTCCCACACACCGTTTCCTCAAACATTTTTGATATCTCTCGGCATACCACGACCATACGCGACTCCGCCACAGATACTACTAACGCATCAAGTGTCTTAGTTATACGATGGGGAGATTCATAAAAAACGACTGTTCGTCTCGAATCAGCGATCTCACGAAACAAAGTCTCCCTGCCCTTTTTATGTGGCAAAAAACCAAGAAAAAGAAAATCTGATACAGGCATACCCGCTACAGATAAAGCCGCAGTTAGCGCCGAAGGGCCCGGTACCGCAACCACAGGCACTTCAGGAAAACACGTACGCACCTTATGCACGAGCAATGCACCAGGATCGGAAATAGCGGGTGTACCCGCATCAGATACTAACGCCACAGACTTGCCCTCTCCAAACAGACGAAGAATTGAATCTACTTTTACTTTTTCATTTCGCGCATGATACGAGATAGTGGGAGTATGAATAGAAAAATGAGACAGTATTTTTTTTGTAACACGCGTATCTTCGCATACAATAACATCAACCGATCGTAATGTATCAAGTGCCCGCGGTGATATATCAGCCAGATTCCCGATTGGTGTCGCCACAACAAAGAGTGTGCTCATGGAGATATATGGACAAGCATGTCAGCAATACGATACACATCTCCCGCCCCAATAGTCATCACCACATCAGAAATTGAAACATGTTTTGAAATCTCAGGCACAAAAACATCAATATCAGGTACATAAACCGTATTACGGTTATATTGTCGTGCCGCACGAACCACATCTTGTGCCGAGATAGACAAATCTGGCTTCTCACGAGCTGCATAAATATCCACAACAAAAACCTTATCAGCTGCCGCAACTGAGACAGCAAACTCTTGCAGAAATTCCTTCGTTCTACTATACAAATGAGGTTGAAAAATAACCGTCAATTGCTTATCAGGAAACGCTTCCCGTGCGCCAGCAATTGCAGCAACAACCTTCTGAGGATTATGTGCGTAGTCATCGTACACCAACGCACCACTAGACGTCATACCTTTATATTCAAAACGACGACTGGTACCAGAAAATGTACGCAATGCTTCGTATGCATCAGACAAAGAAACACCTAGTACACCTGCAACAGCAAGCGCGCACTGAGCATTTTTACGATTATGATCACCAAACAAACGCAACGACACACCTGTCAGCGATACAGAGGTGTAATCGACTACTGGTTGAACTGCACCATCAAGAACAGGTACCACATGTGGATCGTTTGGGTCACATACAATAACACCTGTTTTCTCTACCTGCCTCACTAGTTTCTTAAAAACACGCTGTACCGAATTCAAATCAGGGAAGTAATTCACATGATCATGATCAATATTAGTAATCACCAACACTGACGGTGTTAGATGCAAAAAACCTGACTGATACTCATCAGCTTCAACAATAAAAATATCACCCCTACCAACTTCAACACCGCTCCCTGTATCATGCATCACACCTCCTACCAAGGCACTCGCAGAAAGCTTTGCGTGTCGAGCAATTGCGGCAATCATGGCCGTCGTTGTAGTTTTCCCATGAGTACCCGCAATCGCGACCACATGTTTCCCCTGAGCATATGCACCAATCGCTTCATGATACTCAAAAAGAGGTATCTGCCTTTTTTTCAACGCTCTAAAAAAAACTGGGTCTAACTCAGGCACTGCGGCACTATACACGATGACATCAACCTTTGTTGGAATTGTATCAATATCTTGCCCCACAAAAATTTTAACCCCCTGACTTGCCAATCGTTCCATTATGGGCGACATTTTTAAATCAGAACCAGTTACCACCTTTCCATCAGAAACAAGTAATTGTGCGAGCGACGACATACCAGAACCTCCAATCCCAATAAGATGCAATCGTGTATACTGGGAAAAATCTTGCTTGTGTGTAAGTCTCGCTTGTGTCATGTGAGCCAGTCTAACAAAAAACTGTTTTATTGACAAACAGTCAATAAATATGTCCTCAGCGTAAAAACATCACCAACAATCTATGTCTCAGAACTACAAGAAAATCAAACACAAAAGCAACTATTAAAAACTACCTATCATTCTTTCAATGCTCGTACTGTTTCATTAAATTGATCGCCTCGATCGTACTCATTTTGAAACCCACCGGGCGGTGGACCAAACGACGCAAATCCTGGCGACAAAAGAACCACATCACCTTGTTGAGCAGCCTGGAATGCTTCCCGTACAGCATCTGCCATTGAAGCACAACGAAACACCGGCACTCTAGCAGACAGAATATCTTCAAATACACGATCTGTTCCCGAACCTGGAAGCAGTATCACCTTTTTGACATGATGCCGGATTGCTGCAATCAAAGGAGTAACATCCAACTCCTTATCAGCGCCCCCACAGATGAGTACAATCTGCCGTACTCCAGAAGAGAGAGCTTGACACCCAGCCGCTGCAGCCAGAGGTGTTGTTGCTGTGGTGTCGTTATAAAAAGTCACCCCCCTGAGCGTGAGAATTTTTTCTAAACGTCCTGGTATTCCAGAGAACGACTCGACCGCTGATCGTATCACCGCATCAGTGATACCAAGTGAGCGCGCAGCCATCAACGCACACGCGATATTAACACGATTATGTTCCCCTACAATATGCACAGACCATTCACGTGGTACATCTGTTGCTTTAGCAACCATCATAGCAACCGGCGGTTGTGCATTTGCAACACGATTCACAACTCCTTCCCCCACAATCAGTACATCATGACAGCATTGATATTTAAAAATATGTGCCTTATCAGAAAAATAAGTATCCATACTACCGCCATAATAATTCAAATGGTCTTCCATAAATGAGGTAAAAACCGCAATATGTGGCGACAATTTTGCTTCACCAAATCCCTGTAATTGCCAACTATCAAGCTCAAGGACGACCACATCACCAGGTAACACATCTCTCAATAACGGAAGTGTTGCCATATCACGAACATTACCCCCCAAAAAAACTCGTTTTCCTGCAGCTTTTACAATATGGTAAATAAGATGGGTTGTGGTCGATTTTCCTCGTGTCCCTGTAATACCCACCAGAATTACTCCAGGCGGCGCAAGTTTTGCGAACAACGACGCGTCCATTTCGATCGGAATGTGCTGCCTACGGGCTTCGGCAATCTCGGGCGATAAAAGTGGTACCCCAGCTGCTTTTAAAATAAAATCTTTACCCCTAAAATCATCCAATCGATGTTCACCGAGTACAAAACGTATCGACTGACCATATGGTTTTAATTTCTCAAGTGAAGCCGCCAACTGTTCTTTTGTTTTTTTATCAGTCACCACTAACTCAACACCATGTGATGCAAGAAATATAGCGTCATTCACTCCACGACCCAATAGACCCAATCCGAGTTGGGTCACTTTCTTTCCTTTAAAAAAGGACTGCCATTCACCCAAAGCCATAAACGCATGGTAGCATATCATACAGAGAATAACCTCTCCCCAGAGTATTACCAAAAATTTTCTCGCATAGAAAGAAAAAGTCAGGGGACCTACTATTTTTTGGGAAAAAGAAAAACAACCACCAGATAATTTTTAATTACGAGTGGGCACGGGGAGACTCGAACTCCCAACCCTTACGGGATACGCTTCTGAGACGTACGCGTATACCAATTCCGCCACGTGCCCTTTATCAAAACATCTCAACACACAACACAAAAAAACCGCTGCCGTATTTATAACACACTAAAAGACTAGAGACTAAACACGACTACCAACACGTCGCTCGGTCTCCGCAGTCAGCATAATCGTCTTTAAGATTGTATCAGGATTAAGAGACATACTGACAATACCACTCTCAACTAAAAATTGGGCAAACTCGGGGAAATCAGAAGGTCCTTGCCCACAAATACCAACATATTTCCCACGCTCCTTACATTTCCAAATCGTGTCCTGAATCAATTTCCTAACAGCATCATTCTGTTCATTGCCAATAGAAGACACGATACCAGAATCTCGATCAAGACCAAGTACTAATTGTGTTAAGTCATTACTCCCAATCGACATGCCATCAAAAATATCGAGAAACTTGTCTATAAGAATAACATTACTCGGTACCTCACACATCAGATAGATCTTAAAAGCATTATCTTGAGCACGATCAAGACCAAATTCCCTTATGGTATCAACCACCTTATGTGCTTCATCGACCGTGCGACAAAATGGTATAAGCGCCATCACATTCTTTAATCCCATAACCTCACGCACCTTCTTCATCGCTTTTACTTCCAAACCAAAAGCCTCCTTAAACTTTGGATCATAGTAACGCGAGGAACCACGCCACCCAATCATAGGATTCTCTTCATGGGGTTCATATAATTCACCGCCAAGCAACGTGCGGTACTCATTGGTCTTGAAATCAGAAAAACGTATCAAAATTTCATACGGATAAAACGCCGCCGCGATTTTTGCAATCCCTTCAGCTAATTCATCCACATAAAAATCGCGCTTATCTACATAATGTGGAGCAAGTTCATCAATTTTCTTCACAACCTTCTGCTTATACTCGTCATCCACCATCTCTGCCTTTATAGTCTCGTAATTGATGAGTGCGTTAGGATGCACCTGAATATGTCCCATAATAATAAACTCCAGACGACCGAGTCCAACTCCCTTCACAGGCAACTGATACTTCTCAAACGCCTCTTCTGGAGAGCCGATATTTAGCATAATTTTTGTTTTGATCTCAGGGATACTATCGAGACGTTGCTCATGCACTTCAAAAGGCAAGATCCCTTCATAAATAACACCGGTTTTGCCGCTCGATGAATCAACTGTTACTTCTTGTCCTGTCACAATAGAACGTGTCGCATGTTCTGTACCCACTACACAAGTAATACCAAGTTCACGAGACACAATCGCTGCGTGAGATGTGCGCCCTCCTTTATCGGTTACAATCGCTGACGCAATCTTCATAATTGGCTCCCAATCAGGATCTGTAATTTCAGTGACTAATACTTCACCTTTTTGAAATTCACTAATCTTGCTTACATCTTTGATAACACGAACACGACCAGTTGCAATCTTGCTGCCTACTGCCGTACCCTGTGCGAGCACCTTACTAGAACCTTTAAGGGTATAGGTTTTCATTATGTGCTTATCTTTCATCGCGTGTACCGTCTCAGGACGAGCTTGTACAATAAACAACTCTCCTGTTTGACCATCTTTAGCCCACTCAGTATCCATCGGCTGGTATCGTCCATGTTTATTAGAAAAATACATCTCAATCTTAGTCACCCAATCAGCCAGCTTCAGTATTTCGTCATCAGTCAAGGAAAAATGTTTCCGATCTTCATCCGGCACTGAGACAATCTTGGTTGATGAACCATCATAAATCATCTTCACATCTTTCGGCCCAAGATCACGAGCAATGATTGAACGATATCCCTCCTGTAAAGTTGGTTTAAAAACCGTGAACTCATCTGGCGTCACCTTGCCTTGTACCACCATCTCACCAAGACCGTACGCACTATTGATTATCACCACTTTATCAAAACCCGTCTCCGTATCAATCGAAAACGCAACACCTGAGGACGCTAAATCAGAACGAACCATCTTTTGTACACCAACCGAAAGGGCCGCATCAGTATGAGAAAAACCCTTATCAACACGATAACTAATCGCACGGTCAGTAAATAGTGATGCAATACACTTCTTAGTTGCTTCAATGACCGCATCAGCACCAACAATGTTGAGATACGTTTCCTGTTGCCCAGCAAAAGAGGCGCCGGGTAAATCTTCAGCAGTAGCAGACGAACGAACTGCCACATCTGTACTTTGCCCATACATCTTCTCCATCTCCATATATCCAGCACGAATTGCATCAGCAAGATCTGCCGGTAATGTTGCGGCCAAAATTGTCTCACGAACTTCACGTCCTTTTTGCTGCAAATTGGCAATATTATGCGTATCGAGATCTTGCAAAATAATTGCAATTTTTTCAGTCAACCCCGATGCTTCAAGAAAATACCGATACGCCTTTGCAGTCACAGCAAAACCATTTGGTACCGCAATACCCATTGCCCCTAAATTACTTACCATTTCACCAAGAGCCGCATTCTTCCCTCCCACAAAAGGAACATCGACAATTGATAAATCTTTATACCAAAGTACAAACGCGTCTTCTTTTTTCATAAGAACAAATTAGTACACTTAGTATATCGTGTACAAAAATGTAAGTGTGTCGCTTATACACAGCAAAAAATCAGTCCCTCAGCGCAACAATAAGATCAGCAACATTACTCCCTGTTGGTCCTGTTGAGATCGTACCCGTGCCGAGAGCGTCAAAAAAACCTTGTGAATCAGAATTTTTTATAAACCGCCAAGGATCAACTCCCTTTTCATGGGCGTACTGTAGTAACACACTATCAGCAAACGCACCTGCAGACGGACCGTTATCAACGCCGTCAGAAGCAATAGCCGCAATCAAGCACCCCTCATCCACCATTGGCAATGCAGACAATGCTACATGCCGATTCCTTCCTCCTGCACCAGAACCTTCAACTCTCACTGTTGTTTCTCCGCCATACAACAGACATGTTTTAGAAGCCGCATTCGTGATATCCCCTGCAATACGTTGACCAACTATCTGCGCGTCACCTTCCAAGGCGGTATCAATCACAATCGGAGAAAATCCATGAGTGATTGCGGTTGCTGCCATAGCACGCAACGCAATGACATTATTCATAAAAAGAATATGCTCGATTGAAGAAAAATGTGTCTCGTCTTTTGGTGTTTCAATAAGAGCTTGTTTTATGTGTTGGCATGTGATGTCAGTGGCACCATATCGATCAAGAATCGTTATTGCATCATGCACCGATGTAGTATCCAAAACAGTAGGTCCTGAAGAAATGAACGAGAGATCGTCCCCAGGTACATCCGAAAAAACGAGTGCCAATGCACGAGCACCTCGCTTCACTACTTCAGCTGCCAAAAATCCTCCACGGGCATACGATATATGCTTGCGAAACGTATTAAGTTCGTGAATGCGAGCTCCCGCTTTAAAAAGAGTCTTTACCACCGATACCTCATCGGCGATAGAAATACCGTGAGGCGGCTGAGCTAACAACGCCGACCCTCCACCTGAAATAATAAAAAGAACGAGATCATCAGCGGTCACACGTTGCAACATTGACAACAACTTCGCGGTATGAAGAATATTTCGTTCTGAAGAAAATGGATGATCACCTACCGCCACTTCACACGTGCCACTGGGATAACGTGGCGCCACATCTATCACAAAACCAACTGTAATACGATCCCCCAACACATCACGTAATGCTACTAATGCATCACCTGAACATTTACCCGCACCGAGCACATACAACTTCCCTTTCGGCAACGCCCATGAACGACCATCGATATACATCAGCTCACCATCGACACGGACACGCCGTACAATAGCTTCCTTTGTGTCAATTGCCATAAGTCCCGCATCAAGAATTGCGCACAACACATCCCGGAGCGGTGTCCCAACGCACATACCCTCTCGATGAAGCAACTTACCCATATAACATCATGATAAAACATTTTTTAACGAAGAAACAGCCACGTAATGGCTGTTTCTTCGTTAAAATACAAAATAAGCAACACACTACACCTGTTCAACAAGCATCACATTAGCATCAACAACTTTCCCAAATGGCAACCCGCACACAATAATAACTCGATCCCCTTTATTCGCCAGCTTCTGTCGCAAACAAACTTTCCGAACAAGCGGAAGCACGTCGTTGAAATGTTTTGGCGACGTTATCAAAATTGGCTTAACACCAAACGATAGGGCGAGAGATTGAAACGTTTTTTCATTAGGGGAAAAAGCATAAATTGGCTGATCTGGTTTGTGTCGAGCAATCATACGCGCCACTCGACCCGACATCGTCAACGCAATAATCGCTTTCGCGTGGAGAGTTTCTCCATTCAAAACAGCCGCCGCGGTAACCGCATCAGTCACCACATTTAAGGCCTGCGTTCTTTTACTTACTTTTATCTTTCGATGCAAATAGTCATTCTCAAGTCGTTTTGCTACACGAGACATAACTGACACCGCTTCAACAGGATATGAACCAACCGCTGTCTCATTTGAAAGCATTACCGCATCAGTACCATCTAATATCGCATTTGCAATATCAGAAACTTCAGCACGCGTTGGGACTGGCGCTTGCGTCATCGAATCCAACATCTGTGTTGCAGTAATTACTGGCTTACCAGCAGCATTTGCAAGTTCAATCAATCGTTTCTGCACGAGTGGCACCTCTTCAGGAGAGACCTCTACCGCAAGATCGCCACGCGCCACCATTACCCCGTCAGCCACATCCACAATTTCCGCAAGATGTTTAATAGATTCAGCAGTCTCAATCTTAGCAATGATTTTTGCATCAATATGATGTCGCTGCATAAGCAGGCGAAGTACTTTGATGTCCTCTGCCGTCTGTACAAAAGAGAGCGCCACAAAATCAACAGCTGAGACTGTTGCGATTAATAAATCAGAACGATCTTTTGCTGTGACACACTCAATGGAGAGCTTCGCATCAGGAACATTAACTCCTCGACGATCTTTAATATCTCCTCCCACATCAATACGACACACGATTTCATTACCATGTACCTCTTGTACCGTCAAAATACGTCGTCCATCATCAAGCATAATACGACACCCAGGAGCAACTTCTTTCGGTAATTTTTTATACGATATAGAAGCACGCGTCGCATCACCAAGTATTACATCAGTCGTAAATGTAAAAGTTTTTCCCGCCACAAGCGTTGTCTTTCCACCCTCAAAATCACCAGTCCTTATTTTTGGACCACACAAATCAATCAATACACCAACTGGTTGGTTTAATTTCTTTGCAACCTGTCGAATATTTTTCAACCTTCCTAAATGCTCTTCTTTCGTGCCATGGGACATATTCAAGCGAAACACGTTCACCCCTGCCTCGATAAGCGCCTTTATAGTAGTAGGGTGTTCAGTCGCTGGGCCAATAGTGGCTACAATTTTTGTTTGTTTAAACATGAGTGTTCGCCATCGTACCACACTCTACGTAAAAAGAAAGAGCATATACGAAAAAATATACCCTGTGTAAAAAACAAAACAAAAGAACTTACAGCTGTTATAATTAAAAAAAATAGTATATATCTATGGTTGAAAATAGTGCCAATTTACAAATGAATACTGATACATTTCTTGTATCTGTCTTTGAAAAAGCAATCAGCGAGCAAGCGTCAGATATCCACTTCGAACGATTTGGTCAATTTTTTATTATCCGATTCCGTATTGATGGTATTCTCCAGGAACGTTGGCGGCTCGCAGCGACGGACTTAGAGCAAGTAATAAATAGCCTCAAAGTTATTGCCGCTCTCGATATTACTAATCACGAAACACCCCAAGACGGTCATTTTGAGTTTATCTTAACATCATCAGGTGGTGTTATAAACACTAACGCACCAGGCCATCAAGACGCACGTATTGAAGAGACTTATCAACAAGAAGACAAAAAAATAAATGAACGGGTGCTCGATGTGCGTATTTCAGTATACCCTTCTATTAAAGGAGAAATCGTAGTGGCTAGACTCTTAAACAGAAAAAATGCACTCATGCCAATATCGGAACTTGGCATGGATAATGACACGCTCAGTAAAGTAAAGCACATCATTTCCAAAGACTACGGTATGATCCTCATCACCGGACCAGTCGGTTCAGGAAAAACAACTACACTCTACTCACTCATGCTTGAACTAAAAAGTGACGAGCGTGTCATTATGACTCTTGAGGACCCTGTAGAATTCCATCTCGAGTGGCTTCGCCAAAGCGAATTGCGGCCAGCACGCGGTTTTGGTTTTAATGAAGCATTGCGATCAATATTACGCCAAGATCCAGACATACTTATGATTGGCGAGATCAGAGACCCCATAACTGCCGAGCATGCGGTCAGTATCTCATTAGTCGGACGTATTGTGGGATCAACCATACACAGTAATTCAAATGTCGGCACCATCGCCCGACTCATTGATTTGAACATTGAACGCGGCATGATTGCGTACGCTATAAACGGTATTATTTCTCAACGGCTCGTACGAAAAATCTGCACAAACTGCTCCGAACAATATACTCCAAATCAAAGTCTTCTAGACTACTTCGGTGTCGCAAATAACAGTGCAACATTTCTGCATGGAAAAGGATGCACAAACTGCCACAATACCGGCTACAACGGACGAATTGGTATATTTGAAGTCATGGCATTTGATAGTGGCATCAGGTCACTCATTGTAGAAAAAATGCCAATGGATGCTATTGAGGATTACGCCTATAAATCAGGCATGAAGAGTCTCAAACAAGACGCTCTCGATAAAGTATTTGCCGGCCTCACAACCCTTGAAGAAATAACAAAGTTTATCTAGCAGAAACCCTTTTCAGTAGTCGATAAAAAAGAAATCATACTCGGTGCGCGTGCCAAGACTCGAACTTGGGACCTCCCCATTATCAGTGGGGTGCTCTAACCACCTGAGCTACACGCGCGAACGTGGCTCAAACTATACCAAAAGGGACAATGATCGGCAATGATACTTCAATGGTCGCCCCACTCAAATACGAACAAGAGCCTCCATAAAGGAGGCTCTTGTTCGTATTCATATATCACCATTCTTTCTTTTGTCCCGTGATCGAGCGAATGCCCTTCACGAGGGTCTATCAACATTTATACGGAATGTGATAGATCACTCCGTTGTTCATCAAAAAAGATGAAACCGACCGGTTCAGCGTTCCTTCCATAAGAAGGTCGCGTAAGATTCTTGAACGAATCCACGAGCAGCTTCCGCTACCCGTGCCTTGTTACGACTTACTCCCTGTCATTGAGCTCGCCTTAGGCCTCCACGAGGGAAGACGTCGGGCGCTCCCAACTCCCTTGAGTTGACGGGCGGTGAGTACAAGACTTGAGAACGTATTCACCGCGGCGTAGCTGATCCGCGATTACTAGCGATTCCGGCTTCATGGGGGCGAGTTGCAGCCCCCAATCCGAACTGGCGCCGTTTTTATTAGGATTTGCTCATCCTTACGGAATTGCGTCCCGTTGTAACGGCGATTGTACCACGTGTGTGGCCCAGGGTATCAGAGGGTCATGCTGACCTGGCGTCATCCTCACCTTCCTCCCCCCCATCTACCCACGAGCAAACGCTCGCGAAGAGATGGGGGGCAGTCTCGCCTGACATAGTAACAGGCAATGAGGGTTGCGTTCGTTACCCCACTTAAGGGAACAATTCAAACCACGAACTGACGACGGCCATGCAACACCTGTCCAGCCGTCCTTGTGAGACCCCCAACGTTTCCGCTGGAGTTCGTCTGGATGTCTAACCCTGGTAAGGTTCTTCGTTTGTCGTCGAATTGAACCACATGGTCCACCGCTTGTGCAAGTCCCCGTCTATTCCTTTGAGTTTTAGTCTTGCGACCGTACTACCCAGGCGGATCACTTAACGCGTTAGCTTCGCCTCTCAGAGGGTCGATACTCCGAAAAGCCAGTGATCATCGTTTAGGGCGTGGACTACTGGGGTATCTAATCCCATTCGCTACCCACGCTTTCGTGCTTCAGTGTCAGGAGTGTGCCAGTGAGTTGCCTTCGCTTTTGGTGTTCCCCATGATATCAACGGATTTTACCCCTACACCATGAGTTCCACTCACCTCTCACATCCTCTAGTTATACCGTTTCCCCGGCGGATTCTCCGTTAAGCGGAGAAATTTGACCGGAGACTAATATAACCACCTACGCACCCTTTACGCCCAGTAATTCCGGATAACGCTTGAGGCACTCGTATTACCGCTGCTGCTGGCACGAGTTTAGCAACCTCTTATTCATAGGGTAACGTCAATGACTTCCTCCCCTATAAAAGATGTTTACATACCGAAGTACTTCATCCATCACGCGGCGTCGCTCCATCAGACTTTCGTCCATTGTGGAAGATTCTCGACTGCAGCCACCCGTAGGTGTATGGGCCGTGTCGCAGTCCCATCGGTGGGGGTCAGGCTCTCACCTCCCCTAAACGTCATAGCCTTGGTAAGCCATTACC
>JACCDG011826799.1_pt1 | contig 72290 bp, 70 predicted proteins | sample 7442471 | NCBI WGS metagenome assembly JACCDG01 (sample SAMN15323444, study PRJNA562643) | freshwater metagenome | isolation source: river surface water | place: USA:Blue River Watershed | collected 2017-08-17 | reverse complement strand
TCAGGTCGTACTTCTCGAGGAATCTGGTAGTTAGCACCACCAACTCGTCTTGATCGTACTTCTGTTAGAGGTCCAGCATTTTTCAAAGCTGTTTCTAGAACTTCCATAGGATCTTCTACTTTTGCTCTTTCCTTTACTAGATCAAGTGCTTCGTAAACTATACCTCGAGCTGTTTCCTTTTGACCTCGTAGCATTACGTAGTTGATAAACTTACCGATCTTTTCTGATCCGTATACATGGTCTGGTCCTACTATATTTCTGTTTGTTACTTTTCGTCGCATATGTATTTAAATTATTTTGGAAGATTATTTAGCCTTTGGCTTCTTGTTACCGTATCGTGATCGTCCCTGTCGTCTTGAGTCTACTCCAGTAGCATCCAAAACACCTCGAACAATAGTGTATCGAAGACCGACGTCCTTTACCTTTCCTCCTCGAAGTAGAACCACTGAGTGTTCCTGTAGGTTGTGACCCATACCTGGGATGTAAGCAGAAACTTCCATTCCGTTTGTAAGTCGAACTCTCGCGTATTTTCGAATAGCTGAGTTAGGCTTCTTTGGAGTCTTTGTTGTTACCTTTGTACAAACACCTCTTTTAAATGGTGAACCATAAAATACTGGTCGGTTTGTAAGAGTGTTAAAACCACGAGTAAGAGCCACGGCTTTTGGCTTTACCTTTGGCTTTGATCGCTTGCTTTTTATTAACTGATTTATTGTTGACATTGGTCACTACTCTAATATATCCGAGATAAAAACGCAAGCGACTACACCATAAGTCCTGTTATAAGTCTGAACTCAAGAGCAACAACTGGCATCACAAACGACCAAAGAAAGAATACAAATATCAAAACAAGGAAAAGCTGGTTTCTTTCCAAAAAGTTTCGTACATACTGCATATTGTATGGCAAAAGTGAAAAAAGTATCTTTGAACCGTCCAGAGGAGGTATTGGCACAAGGTTAAATGTAGCCAAAACAAGATTGACTAGCACTATCATAGACGACATATATAGAAAGGCGTGCCCGAACTGGCTGGCAATACCAAAACGGATAAGTAGACCGAAAAATACGGCTATACATATATTAGATAGAGGTCCAGCAACCGCCACTATGGCTTCCCCCCATTTCTGGTTACGTAGGTTATATGGGTTAAAAGGTACTGGTTTTGCCCAACCGATAATAAAACCTCCTGTTAGATATGAGACTGTCGGCAATATAATAGAGCCAAAAAGCTCAAGGTGTTTTATGGGGTTAAGGGTCAGTCTTCCTTGATATTTGGCTGTATTATCCCCCAAAAGATAGGCAGAATAGCCGTGGGACACTTCGTGGACCACAACAGAGAAAATGAGCACTAATATAGAGAAGATAAAATCTATTTGCATATTTAGAATATTATGTTAGCATATCCAAACAAATAAAACATATGGCAAAAGTCTGCGCAATCACAAATAAATCATCACAGATGGGAGGAGGATACTCTAACAGAACTCGTGCTACACAGTTCAACCCTACTGGAATGAAGAGACGATATGCAAACCTTCAGAAAAAGAAGATCTATATTCCTGAACTTAAAAAGTCAGTAACTCTTACACTATCTACAAGAGGAATCAAAACTATTCAGAAAAACGGAGCATATGCTACACTACACAAAGCAGGAGTAATATAAAACTAAAAACCGCAATCCAGCGGTTTTTAGTTTGTCCGACACCCGACTATCGCCCCCCTCGCATTCTTATTTTTCAAAACAAACTTTTCTCCATCAGATTCAAAAACTAACCTTCCATTGTTACAGGTGTCATACGTTGGGATTTTTAATTTCTGCATAGTCTCCAAAGTTTCCTTGTGTGGGTGACCGTAGTCATTGTTTACTCCAGAAGATATAACTGTCATTTCTGGTTTTACAAAAGAAACATATTCTTCGGAACTACTCGTCTTACTACCATGATGCCCTGCTTTGAGAATTGTGCTTTTTAAATTATTCTTATCTAGCCCGACTAAATAGTGTTCTATATTTGAAGTTGAATCCCCTTGCAACATAACTGACGTTTCTCCATACACCAGTTTCATCACAAGCGATCCATCGTTCGAAGAAAGTCCTGATATGTCTCTGTCTGGGAAAAGGATTTGCAGATACGCTCCCCCACCAAGATCAACCACCTGTCCACGACGTGCTAAAACTTTTGGAATTTTCTTGTCACTTATTTCTTTTTCCAAAAGCGCATAGGTTTCTGTTTTGGAAACTGTCCCCGGTTCCAGAACCACATCAACTGAGTATTTTTTCAAGAGAGATATAAAACCCTCATAGTGGTCTTTGTCTGGGTTGGTCACAACAAGCATGTCTATGTGTCTGTCATACCAAGGTATTACTTTTGGAATTTCTTTCAAGAGTACGTTGTTCGGTCCACCATCCACTAGCACCTGAATACCTGTCGGTGACTCTATCCAAAGCGCGTCCCCCTGACCAACATCTAACACTTGAAATTTTAATATCCCCCTTCTATCTTCATGCAAAATGGCCAGAAAAATAGTTAGACTAAGCAATACTAAAACAAGCAAAACGTACCATCGTAGATATTGTTTAACATGAGAGAAAACAGTCTTCATGTGATATATTATACACACAATTATTAGGCTAATATTTATCAAATGGCACAATTCGAAGAAAAGAAATTTAACATTGGTGAGCTAAAAGGTATAAGCGCAAAGACAATCGAAGAACACTTGAAGCTTTATTCTGGTTATGTAAAGAACGCAAATGTAGTGGGACAAAAACTCTATGAAATGTTTCAAGAAGATGCAGAGAAAAATTCATATGCCATAGCAGAAACCAATCGCCGATTTGGTTTTGAATACAATGGTATTAGAAATCATGAGGTATATTTCGATTCACTTTCTGATGGACCAGTAACTCTTAGCGACAACAGCGAACTCAAAAAAGAACTTGAATCTTCATGGGGAAATTTTGATACATTTATGCAATTTTTCAAAATGATGGCGATGACTCGCGGTGTTGGATGGGCAATGCTTTATTGGGACAGAAAAGACAAAAGACTCCTAACTGCTTGGGTGGATGAACAACATTTAGGACAGCTCCAGGACTGTGCTCTTATACTCGCTCTCGACATGTGGGAACACTCTTTTGTTGCTGATTATCAACCAAGTGGAAAGAAACAATACGTTGAAGACTTTTTCGCAAACCTAAACTGGGAGAAGATTGAGCAGAATTTTGTAAACGCTAAATAATTAAAGTTTAAAATAGTATTTGACAAAATACATTATATAGTATATAATGTATTTTGTATTTAGGTGGGATTCCCCACTCAAAATGGAGACAAAGTTGGACATTCAGACGATGAGAAAATACGCACTCAAGGGAGTGGAGCTGGAAATCGCAGAGTTGGAAGTGAGGCTCGAACTTCTGCGAAAGCACAAGGTCGAGCTGACTGGTGAGAAGAAGCAGGTCAAACAGCCGGCCCCCAAGAAAATCGTCCGTTCGCCGGCCTACCGCAAGGCGCACAGCGAGCGGATGAAGAACTACTGGGCGAAGAGGAAGGCCTCAGCCAAGAAGGCGACCAAGTAACAGAAGGTCGCCGAAGAGACTAGCCCGACGTTGGGAAACCAACGTCGGGCCTTTTTATTTATTAAACTTTTTACTAAAAAATAGTGTAGAGAAAATTACCAAATAAATAGCAATCAACACTATCGGCGAAAATGCAGAAAGATTTATATAACCATAAGGTACACTTGCTCCGATATGTACGACAGTTAACTGGTACCACAAAAGACAATATGCAAAGACTCCTGGAACAAAAGAAAGATAAAGTGAAACAAGTCCGAACATTCCAGTCAAAAAACCGAGAAGCATTGTAAGCGGTATTGTACTCAGTATCAAAACATTTACCGGAAGCGAAACAATAGAGACTATTCCTGTTGAATAAATCAGATAGGGCAAAACTGTTATTTGTGTAGAAATAGTTGCAGATATGATTTCACGCAGACCAAACTTTTCTGGAACTCTTTTTAAATTTGGTTCGATAAATGGTGAAACAAATACAAGGCCGATAGTTGCCAAAATTGAAAGTTGAAACGATGGATCAAAAACCAAAAGTGCTGGGTTGAGTGCAAGCATAAGTACAACAGCAAAACCAAGAGCCCGAGAAACTTTGTAGTCGCGGTTTGTTTTCTTTGCAAACAGTGCAACCAAAACCATTATTGCTGCACGCCATGCAGACGCTCCCCCACCAGAAAGAATAGTAAACAAAATAATTCCAAACATACCACCAGCAAAAGAAATATTTTTTGGTAAAAATTTTAAAGCATCCATTATGCTTTCTGCAACGATAGCAATGTTGTAGCCAGACAGTACAACAATGTGTGATGTGCCAGTTTTCTGAAATTCAGAAAGTAAATCTTTGCCGAGACTTTGTTTCCCACCAAGCAAAAGTCCGGAAAGTAAACTAGATTCTGGTTCTGGCAGTGCGTTGTTGATCGAATCAGTAAAAGCATGTTTGACTTTGAATAACGTTGTTTTTACTATGCTACCGTGATTCGAGGAGATAAGTCTTATCGTCGTGAACTGACTTGTGTACCAGATACCACGAACACGGAGATAACCTTTGTAGTCAAAAACTCTGCCATCCTCACCCTCAATAAGTTGTGGCTCTCTCAAAACCAAACTAAGTGAAACTTTGTCACCATATTTATATTCTGGATGGATGGGCACAGTAACAAGCACTCTCTCACTAACACTTTCACCCTCTACATTTGTCAGTTTCACAGTGAGTTTTGTATTCTTCTCCCTAACGTCTGGCTCTTCTACCACAATACCACCTGCTTTTATTTGTTTGTTTATATACCTATCTAAATGAGAATCGGCATATAAATCAGAAATGATCATTCGACCCATTCCAAGTGTTACACCGATCAAAACAATAGTAGAGATCACTATTATTTCTCGACTATTTTCATCGACAAAATATTTATAAAAATAAATATGTATTGTCAGAAAAATGCAGGCAATAAAAAATCCGAAACTAATCGGAATAAAAGATGCTATTGCTATGCCTGCTATGAAACCAATTGAGAGTTGAAGTAGCATGTTAGTATCCAGATGGTGGAATTACTTTTTCACCCAGCATTCCGAGTTTTAAATTTTTTATTTCTTTATCAGCTTCACTCACAAATTCTGCCAACTTTTTCCTTTCACCATCTGTCTTTGAAGACAAAACAAAATCCAAAGCTTTTTCAAAATTATTTTTAAATTTCTGATTTATATCTTTCCAAAGTACCCCCTTTAAAATGCCTCCTATTTCTTCAGAATAACTCAAAACCTTAATCTTCATTAAAAAAGCTATTGCCGGATATCCTAAAGTATCTGTCCAATAAGAACTGTTATCGTTGGACATTATTTCATTACTTTCTGGTGCATAATTTATTTCATAGAACTTATTTCGAGAAGATGAAAAAACTTTTCCAGTATTCCCAGAAATCTCAACTCTTTTATCCGCAACCGCACCAAGCGCTTCATATATCTTTACGGGTTTTGGATTTTTCCATTTCATAGCTATTCAACAAATTCTTTTATAATTTCTTCTTCGTCAGATGGAGATACAGATTTTTTAAAACGTGCACCAGAAACCCCATTCACCCGAGCTTTGCATTCATCCCAAGTTTTGTGAGTTTGAACAACCCCATCCACCATACTCACATACGAATACGCCTTACTTTTTGATTTAGATTTTTTATCTGAAACAGTTTCACTAATTTTTATATCAACACCATATCTTTCTCGTGATCCGTTATATAAAATAACCGGATCATTATCCGCAAAAGATGTAGCAATAACATCACATCTTTCGTTCCCTGCTGTACCACTGTGACCTTTTATTAACTGCCAGTTTATATTTTTGTGAACAGTAGCCTCTACCATTTCTTGCCACAAGTCTTTGTTCAAAACATCATCCTTTGTGGATGTCTTCCAATTATTTTTCTCCCAACCTTTCACCCATCGAGTGGCGCCATTTAGTACGTACGCAGAGTCAGTATACAAAGTTATTTCTTCATCCTTTCCAACAGCATTGAGTGCAGAAATAACAGCAGTCATTTCCATTCTGTTGTTTGTGGTTTCATCTTCTCTACCTCCGATTTCAAAAGCTTTTTCATCGGATAAAATTATTGCACCCCACCCACCTGGTCCCGGGTTACCCCGAGAAGATCCGTCAGTAAAAATAGTTATCATAATATTTATTATAGCAAAAGGGCGCCTCAATTTCAGGCGCCCGTTATCATGCGTACCTTTCTACTCCCTGTGACGGGAATGGATACAATACCAACCGAAAGGGTTCAGAAGCCCGTAGCTTTCTCGATAGATTTCCTTTCTGTTAAGAACTACTTATATTATATCACCTCCTATTTTTTTGTCAAGTAGTTTTTAGGATTAAAAAATATCCACTATTCTTAGTCGTAATTCTGGGAAATTGCGAAAAACAGACTTTTCGAGAGTTGCGACAAGGTTTATAGAACTCCCCTCTTTTATTGAAACAGGAAACTTATCACCAGTCTGAAAAAAAGCTATTGCTGTTACATCCTTGCCGTTTGAATTTTTAAATTTAATCTCTAAATGATTTCTCTCTTTACCAAAAAGTTTCATTGCAGATACTGTTATATTTTCAAAAAGGAAAAGCGGCTTTGGGTTATCCAAACCAAAAGGAGCAAACTTTTCTACCGAACTGTATGTGTTCCAATTCACATCATCAAGGGAAAGTTTTTTATCTAGTAGTGTATCTTCTATTATTCTGTTTTCATTCAAAAGCTCAACGAAAGCCTCATTCAACCTTTCCTCTAGTGTATGAACATTTTCTTGGAGTATTGAAAAACCACCGGCGCCTTTATGTCCGCCATAGTCAACAAAAACATCTTTGACTTTTTCCATTAGCTTTACAATATCAGTATCACCTCCCGCCCTGCACGAACCTTTTATCAACCCATCGCCTTCTGTCTCACCATTTCTTCCCCAAAAGAAAACTGGTCTGTTATGTTCGTCACCAAAACTATTTGCAACAAGACCGAGTAGCGATGGCTTCCATTCTGGATTTCCAAAAACCAAAACGTGTTTCATTTCTGTATCACTTCCTTCTATCCTTTTCTTTACTTCCTTTATCATGCTTCCCACAACACCCTTTCTTTCATCATTTTTATTATTCAAATGTTCTGCAAGCATACCTGCTTCAACTTCGTCTGTAGTAGATAGTAATTTAAATGCATCAAGTGGAATTCCCATACGGCTTGCTGCATTTATACGAGGAGTAACCATAAAACCAATGTCATCCTCTGTCAGAGTACTTTGGTTGATTTTAAGTAGCGAAAGAAGTTTCAAAAGTCCAACACGAGGACTCCTCTGCAAAACTTTCATTCCAAAATAGGAAATAATTCTATTCTCACCCAAGAGCGGCACCATGTCAGAAAGCGTAGCCAGTCCCACCATATCGAGAAACCATTTTTCGTGACCGTCTTTTATATCTATTTGCCCTGTTTCTTTTCCTCTTATTACGAGAGCCTGAATAACTTTGAAAATAACCCCGGACCCACACAGCATTTTCTCTGGGTACTCACAGCCTTTTTGCTTTGGATTAATTATGGCAAAAGCTTTTGGGAGTTTCTTTCCTGGGATATGGTGGTCAGTGATAATCACATCCATGTCATGCTTGTTGGCAGTCTCAACCTGCTCAACATCTGTGATACCACAGTCTATTGTAATAACTAGTTTTACATCTTGAGATGCAATGTTATCTATAGCTGTGTGGTTTAGTCCAAAACCCTCTTCATTACGAAGTGGTATGTAGTTTATGAAATTGTTGTAACCAATCTTTTTGAAAAAGTCGTGGAGTGTCACTCCCCCAGGAATACCATCTGCATCATAGTCACTAAAGATAGCTATTTTCTCGTTTTCCTTTATTGCTTTTAAAATCCTCTTTGTTGCCTTGTCCATATCCTTTAGTAGAAATGGATCATGAAGACTCTCATACTTTGGATTGAGAAAACTCTCTGCATTTACCAAATCCTCTATCCCCCTAGAATATAAAAGTGAACGAACAAGTGGAGAGTATACCTCAAACAATTTATCTATACTTTCTGGAATCGGCTCACGTAAGGCATACTTTTTGGACATAAAGACATTTTAGCACACAGACAGAATTAGCGTTGAGCCAACACCTTTTCAGAGCATCCGCAGGCTAGAAGCATGGTCTTGTCAAAGTCCGAGTGGAGCGAGGTTCATTGACAAGTTCTAGCTGAGGACTAGAACGAACTTTTCGCCGGAAAAGTGAGTGTATCTGAAAAGGTTTTGGTGAGAAAGATTATTCTGTTATAATTCCAAAATGAACGATTGTATATTTTGCAAAATAGTTAGAGGAGAAATACCTAGTTACAAAGTCTATGAGGACAATAAATTCCTGGCCTTTTTAGACATTAACCCTCAATCCCCTGGTCATGTGCAGGTAATACCGAAAGACCATCATAGATGGGTATGGGATGTGCCAAATGCAGGTGAATATTTTGAAGTAGCAAAAAAAGTGGCCTTAGCGCAAAGAAAAGCTTTTGATACAGAATGGATTTTGGAAAAAATAGTCGGCGAAGATGTAGAGCATGCTCACATCTGGGTTTTTCCAAACAAAGAAGTAAAAGGTGAACTAAAAGATTTTGAAGGAAACCTAAAGGTAATAAAAGAAAATATGTAAACAAAAAACCACCATATGGTGGTTTTTTGTTTATTCTTTATTTATTCAGAGCCTCAATTCCAGGCAAAGTTTCGTTGACTAAATAGTCGAGCATTGCCCCTCCACCAGTCGAAACAAAACTGAAACCATGTTCGAACTCAGCAACATCTATCGAAGCCAGCGTATCTCCCCCGCCAACTATACTTTCTGCTCCATTTTCACTAGTTGCGCCAGCAATTATTCTAGCTAGCTCTTCTGTTTTATCTTTAAAACCTTTTTTATATTTGCCCAACGGTCCATTCCACACAATAGTTTTTGACCCCCCCACTAACTCCTTTAGTTTTTCTATTGTCTTTGGACCAACATCAGAAATATATTCGTCAACAGAAACACTATCAGGTGATTTGAATTCTGTTGTACCGTCTGGTTTTAAAACCATAACATCAATAGGTGTAACAAGTTTTGGATTGTTTATAATATTCTCCAAATCAAAATCTCCTTCTGTTAGAAGTGAAGTTCCGACTTCATAACCTTTTTGTTTAAAAAGATCATTAGCCAAAGCACCTGCAACAAAAACGGTATCTGCCTTTTCTAGATATTTATGTATTAAAGGTAGTTTTGTATCAAACTTTGCTCCACCAAGGATAAAAAGAAATGGTTTGTTGGGATTAAAAGCTTTTGAAATATTTTTGATTTCCTCTTTGACAAGAAGCCCTGCATAGTGAGGAAGAAACTCTGGCACACCAACAATGGAAGCATGTTTTCTATGCATAGCACCAAATGCATCATCTACATATATTTCTGCCATCTGTGAAAGCTTTTTTGCAAAGTCTTTATCATTTCCTTTTTCCTCAGGGTTCATTCTCAGGTTTTCAAAAAGAAGAACTCCTTTGTCTTCCAGTTTAGCTATCATATCTATAGCAATGGCATTGAAATATGTCTGGCAAAAATCTACCTTGTAAAAACCATTCAAATATTGAGCGACCGGAAGAAGCGACATATTACCTTCACTTTCTGTATGAGCAATAATAATGACTTTAGCTTCGTGCTCTCGCAAATAGTCTATTGTAGGTATAGCCCTCTCTATTCTATATGCATTCCCCACCTGACCATCAACTATTGGAACATTTAGGTCCAACCGCAGTAACACGTATTTTCCTTTCAAATCGTCTCCCTTTAGTTCATCTATATATTTCATATCTACAAAATTACTGTTTATCAACTGACTTAATAATTTCTACAAAATCTTTTGGTTCCAGACTTTGTCGTCCGATCAAAAAGCCAGAAACGTTTCCATCTTTTATCAAACTTTCTGCATTAACTTTATCTACCGCACCGCCATAAATAACGCGAACATCTTCACCAACAATACTGTAAGTATCCTTTAGAACTTTTTTTATATAAATAGACATCTCATGCAGGTCTCTAGGTTCCATTGCTGACTTTGCACCAATAGCCCAAAGTGGCTCATATGCAATAACAATATTTCCAAAAGATTTCTTTGGAACATCCTTTAAGGCTTTTTGAATCTGCTGTTTTATAAAATCAAAATAGTCACCACTTGAATCACGCAGAGACTCCCCCACACAAATAATAGCTGTCATACCCAGAGAAACAACAGACTGAACTTTTTTATTTACAACTTCATCTGTCTCTCCCATTTTTCTTCTTTCAGAATGACCGACGATAACAAATTTTACTTTGAACTGTGGTAACTGGAGATGTCCAACCTCGCCAGTAAAAGGTCCAGCAGTTTCACTATTTGCATTTTGAGCACCAAGATAGAAACTTCCCTTTGGTGAAGTTGAAAGCGGTGAAAGATAAACAAAAGAAGGACAAACCACAATGTCTGTTCGTCTTATACTCTTCATTGCACGTTTAATAACACTTACTATCTTTCTACCTTCTTCAAGAGAAGTTGGATTCATTTTCCAATTCCCCACCACAAGTTTCTTTACTTTTTTCATACCCATCATTGTACCATAACAATATTGGCATTATAAAATTTCATAATCTGGATGAAATTCAAGGCGGAATGAAAAAATGCGAGGAGCCTTACTATAACGTAAGGTGACGAGAATTTTTGATATTCCAACGCAGAAGTTCGCCAGATTTGGAATTTTACTTCGTTTCGTCCCAGGAGATGGTTTGATATTGATCTGAAGTCAGCGGAAAGCTCGGTGGAGGTCCATACAGCAAGTTTGCATCATATATAATGTCTCGTTCGTCGTAACCAGTACCGTCTGTATAGGCAAAACCATATCTACCGTTTGATCCTATCATTCCATAAAGAGTGAGTTTTGTTCTCTGGTAAGCAGTTCCACAGCTAGAATTATAGTAGTATCTTCCAGCACGACCGTTTTGAGCCACAAGAGCTGCATCAATTCTCAATGTGTCCAAACTAGAAAGACCGACATTTATGTTTCCTTGTGAGATTAGTGACAACACATCCTGACCACTGTAGTTTGTATACAAAAGATTGTTGTTTACAGTGATGTTTGGTCTTGTTGCTGCATTGTCTGGGAATCTACCGTTTGCAACCGTTATACGTGCACTGTTTATCTGACCCTCTACCCACAAATGATCCTCTACAAAGATTAGGCCGTTAACAGGATTTGCATAGTTGCCAATAAGAGTTTGATTTCCATTTCCAGAAGTTCTTATACTCCATGTACCCCAACCGGTTTGGTTTTGAACATTACTACAGCCATTTGGTGCAGAAAGTAGGTTATTAACTCTATACAAGTCATAAGTATCGTTTGTTTTAAATACAATTCGATAACCTTGAGCACCTGAACTTGGGATGTATTTTCCAGCTGACTGCGCATTGGTTTTTATTTGTGACAAATCTGTCGTCATACCAACAAAATCGACTGCAGGCACAGGAAATTGTCTGCCAGATTCAAAAACATCTATTCTATTTTGGAGAGTAGAAGGTGGAGCCTCTAACGCACGAAAAGTGTCGCTTATATTACCCCCAGGCAAAACAACGTGAGTATGAACACCAAACTCATCGTTACCTGTGTGGTCTGGATCATTGTATTTATCCTTTGCGCTGGTAATTATATTGTGAGCTAAACCATCAAAACGAATTCCTCCATTAGAATGAATAGGCCCGAAAACTTCTGTTCCCTGTCCAAAACGCATATCTGTGTTCGCAACCACTGCAAATTTTGCTAAAGAGGGCTTTGCCAACTGAACAGATATGACTCTTGATATTGTAGGATCAGAATCCACCTTTCCTGTTGATTTGATTTTTACCAAAGTAAAACCAAGAGCTGGAGGGGTTATCTCAAGAGAAAATGTACCTATCTTGATTCCATCTTTGTCATAAAAATCGTGAACATAAGGTCCAGGTGTTGTAGTTGCGTCAGTAAAATCAGTTGGACTATGTGCTAAATGCCATCTATAGTAGTCTATCCCTGCTTCTGCTATCTGTAGTGCTTGTTCTCTTTTTAGACCAACCTTTGATGCTTTTATATTTATACCTGCCCAGGCAACAAGTGAACCAATCATCACAACAGAAATGGTTGCAAAAACCAAAGCTTGCACCAATATTGTCCCTGACTGTTTTTTGTTTTTTTTATTCATTAAAGATTATCCTTAAGATTACGAACACTAACTTGAGATGTTGTGATTATACTTATAGGAGATCTGTTTGGATCTTTATCAATTATAACAGCAACTTTAACCAAACGTATAGATGAGATATCGACAGGAACAGTAAGCGGTGATGATGTTCCAGCATAACTTGATGGATAGTATTGGAAAAGTGGCAAAGTAGAACTCGAAACAAAGCCGGAAATAATTGTAGAAAGTTTTTCTTGTGTATCGTCGTAGACTAAGGGACTTCCAGTTGGAGTCACAACTCCTCTTTTTAGGTTAGTTCCACTTATAAAATATCTAACCTTCTCTCTTATTCCGTTATTATCAACATCAGAATAAAAAATAAGATTTGATGGTGTCGCAGATGCAATAGCGTACGCTCCCAAAGCACTTGGACCTGCCTCTCGTAATTCTGTAACAATAATTTTAACAACATGTCTTGAATCTATTTCTGCATTTAAGTTTCCCTGCAAAACATAGTTGAGAGAGAAGATGTCTCTTGCAAAAGAGCTTATCAATAATGATATAAGCAAAAATATTGAAACTCCTATAATAGTCTCTACAAAAGTAAAACCTCCCTTTCTGTTGTTCTTTATATTTTTCATATTAACTAGCTACTAAAGTAACTTCTATTGACTGCCACGATGTATTCAATGGAACATTTATATCCTGACTTTGATAACCAGCTTTAGAAAGGTGTAGCATATAGTCACCTGAAGGTAAGCCCTGGTACGAAACTTGTCCTGGAGGAGTACAGAGAGTTGTAAATGTAAAAGAAATATCTGAAATATTTGGGGTAAAAGCATCTATCGCTGTATCAAAGAATATTTTATACCGTAGGTAACGATTCCCGTTATTAATAGAATTTATATTTTGATTTGCAACAGTGTAGTAAGTGCCTGCAGTTCCATCTGGTCCTGCAAAATTCCAAGTTGCACCGTCATTGTTTGTAGCTATTTGAACACGTATATCTGGAGTTCCTGTCTGTATTGGTTGTGCTGTTGGGTTCCAAAATAGTTGTTGGAAGTTAGAAGCTGAACCAGTATCAAATGATGACGATGTTATAACCCCAGATAAAACGTAACTTCCTAAAATATTTTTCAACTGAATATCACCAACAGGATCAGAATTTTCTATGTTACCGTCAGAAGAAAGGTACATTGTTGGATCAGTCGAAGTTGCCTGACCTCCCCCACCAGACCAGTCAGTCTGGCCCATAAAACCTTGTCCTGTTATTTTTGTAACATCAACAGCTCCCCCATTTTCAAGTCTTGCGGTTACTCCTGATAATGGCAGGCCAGTAAGACCGTCTTTTACTGTAACGAGTAGTGTTCGAGGATTTTTTGGTGAAACTACAAGCTGAACACTTTGATTACTGTTTGGTGCTATAGTCACAGGTGATATTGGATTTATCCCTATTAAGTCATACAAAGCATCTATATTTGCAAAAGAATAAATATCCCATTCTATATTGGCCAAAGTAAGCAAACCACTACCATTTGTTGATTGGTTCTGACTATATTTTAATAAACTAGGTGTACCTATAAGTTTTGAGCCTGATAGTGAAAAGTCCATCGAGCCAACAGGAGAACACACATCATCTACTGAACTAATATTAAATGTACTAAGCCTATCGATAACAAAACTTATCTGTGTTACTTGTTGTAAAACTACAGTGGCATGAGGTTTTACTGGGTTCGGATTTCCAACACTCACAACAAGCGTTTGATCTGTAGAATAACCAGACTTTGTAACCGTTATTTCATAAGCATTCACTCCTGGAGGAGCATCAACCACCTGGAGAAGTCCGCTTGCATTTGTAACATCATCAATAACTATGTTAGGAATAACTTGATTATTTTCTATATGAACATTTGCATCAGGAACAGGATTTCCATTTGCATCAAACACTTTTACGAACAATGCTCCGTTTGTAGAAGCCGTCTCAAGATTCTTTGGGGCTACTCTTGTAGTAACAATCATTTCTGGGAAATTCACCCTGCAGTCAGTACAGGTTATATCTATCTCAACTAATTTAAAATCCGCAGGAGAAAGATCGTTTGGCGAACCTCCCAAAGTTCCATCGAACGGATCATCAACATTTCTAACCGTTGTAGTTACAGTATATGTGTATTTATCTCTATTTATTGTCTGAATATGATCAAGTTTACCTCTAGGAATACCACTCAGAATACCCACGTCAGAATAAGGAAGGTTTCTAACAATTTCTAGTTGCTCATTTATAATACTTATTGCTTCTATCTTTGCGCGACTAGCATACACAACGTCAAAAATACCGCGATATGCGTTGTAAACAGAAATGATTATAAAAGCAAAAACTGCTACACCAACAATCAGCTCAACAAATGTAAAACCTTTATTTGTTTTTATTTTGCTTTTATTATTTTTAAACATTTTATTTTAGAGAGCATCCGCAAGACTGTATGTAGGACCCAACATAGAGATAGCAAAGAATCCTACAGCAACACCGATAAAAATCATAAGTATAGGTTCTATTATCGATGACATATCCTTTGTCTTTTGATCCACTTCGTCTTCATAAAAAACAGCTACAGAAAGAAGCATCTCCCCTATCTTTCCCGTTTCTTCTCCCACAGAAACCATCTCTCCCACGAATATCGGGTATAGATCATTGTATCTAGAAAACACTCCGGATATTTGATCTCCTCTTTGAATTGTTGACTGGATCTCATCCAAAACTTCTTTATAGTAATGGTTTTGAATAACATCTTTTGTTACCCCAATAGCCACAACAATATCTACTCCAGAAGAAAGAAGAGAGGAAAGTGTTCTTGCTGTTCTGGCTGAATTAACCTGCTTTACGATTTCACCTATAACTGGCACTTTTATTGCAACAGTGTCTACAACTTTCTTTCCTGATGCAGTTCTTATCCACCAAACAAAACCAGTTACAAACAGAGCTGTGCCAACAATAATATATGGGAAATAATTTTTTAGCGCGTCACTAACAGCAATTATCATTCTAGTAGAAAGTGGTAGTTTTACACCTAGACCAACAAAAGTAGATGTCAGAGTTGGCACCATGTAGACCATCATCAGAACTCCAATAACAGCCATCAATGAAAAAATAACAGCTGGGTACATCAGAGCACCTCTTATCTTTCTCGTTAATTGATACGACTTCTCCATCTGAATACCAACATTGTTTAATGCCATTGATAGATTTCCAGACTCTTCACCAGCTCTAACCATAGAAACAAACAGTGTAGAAAAGACATCTGGATAAGCTTTCATTGAGTCACTAAATGTATTTCCTTTTGAGATTGAGTCACCCAATTCACCTATAATTTTTTTGAATTTGCCTTTAGACTGTCTCTCTATAATAGAAAGGCCTCTGGTTACAGGAAGTCCTGCATCAATCATCTTTGAAAGATTTTTTGCAAAAGTGATTTTGTCGTGAGCTTTTACTCTACTTAAAAAAGGTAGGTCTATGTTACTGCTAAAACTGATTCCCTTTTCTGCACCAACTTCTTCGACAGATACAACAGTGCTACCGTCCTGTTTTATAGAATGATACAAAGCAAACTTGTCCTTTGCCTCCATCTCTCCCTCTTTCACCTTTCCTTCAGGATCTAAAATTTTATATTTAAATATAGCCATATTATTCAGAAATAACTCTTAATACTTCTTCTATTGTTGTGTAACCTTGAACTGCTTGGAAAATACCATCTTCTATCATAGTTAACATTCCCTCTTGTTCAGCTATCTTTTGGATTTCGTCAGCATTTCCAGATTTCAAAATTGCTTCCTTGATTGCAGGAGAAACTTTTAATATCTCATGAATACCAGATCTCCCAGAAAAACCTTCTTCTACTGAAACATCTTTCTTCACTCTCCAAAATGGAACTTTTTCCCAATCATCAGACTTACCAACTACTTTTTCTTCCTTTAATGCTTCTAGAACTTTATCTAGATTTATAGATTTACCCAGAGTGTTTATTTCTGCTTTTGTTAAAAAGTACTTTTCCTTTTGATCAGTTAGTTTTCTAACCAATCTCTGACCAATGATAATATTTACAGTAGAAACAATAAGGAAAGGCTCGACTTTCATATCTATAAGTCTTGGTATAGCACCTGCAGATGAGTTTGTGTGGAGTGTTGAAAGTACAACGTGACCTGTAAGCGACGCGTTAACAGCAAGAGACGCTGTTTCGTTATCTCGAATTTCTCCCACCATAATAATATCTGGGTCTTGTCGCACCAAAGTTCGGAGTCCAGAAACGAAAGAGAATCCTATTTCTGGTCTAACCTGTGTCTGATTAACTCTTTTCATCTGGTACTCAATAGGGTCTTCAATAGTAGAAATGTTCACGTCTGGTGTATTCAATATATCCAAAATTGTATAAAGAGTTGTAGTCTTTCCTGAGCCTGTTGGACCTGTAGCAAGTATCATTCCTGTTGTAGACTTCAAGGCCGTGTGGATTCTTTCAAGACCTGTTCCATGAAATGACAGACCCTCTAGAGTAAAACCAGATACACTATCTCGCAAAAGTCGCATCACAATTTTCTCTCCGTAGTATGTTGGCAGTGTAGAAACACGAAAAGAAACTTTCTCTCCATCAGAATCTATTTTGAAACGACCGTCTTGAGGCAGTCTTTTTTCATCCAACTTTAGAGATGAAAGAACTTTTATACGCGCAGCAATACTTGGTGCCATATTCTTTGGCAGAATCATGGCGTCATGCAAAAGTCCGTCGATTCTGTATCGAACAAGCAACTGCAACTCCTGAGGTTCTATATGAATATCGGATGCGTTTTGCAAAATTGCGTGTTTCAAAAGCGTATCAACGATACGAATCATAGGAACATCATCAGCTAATTTCTTCAAATCAGCTTCGTTCATTTCATCCAACTTGTCGTCAGGAATACTTTTTATCTGACCAACATCTTCTGCAATAAGATCGCCGAATTCTGCTTTCAAACTTTTCTGGTATTGCAAAATAGCACTCTTCATTGAATCAGCATCAGTAAGTCGAGGAAGGATTTTCAAACCAACTTTCTTTTTTACGAAATCAATAGCTGTTAAGTCCTCTGTATCAAGCATGGCAACCTCCAAAGTGTCGTTTGTCTTTTTAAAAGCTACGATGTTGTGGTTTCTTGCAATAGGTTCTGGAATAAGAGAAAGAACTTCAAAAGGGAGTTTCTCCCCTTTCAAATCAACAAAAGGAATCCCAAGAATGTATGCTTGCATTCGTCGCAAGTCGTCTTCTGTAAGCTTTCCTTTATTAACCAAAATTTTACCCAAGTTCCCCGCTGTTTCTTTGGCTTCTTTTTCAGCGGATTCCAAATCTGCGCGAGAAACTAGACCAGAGTCTAAAATAAAATTCTTTAATTGTGATTCTTCAATGTGCATAAGAGTAATTTGTTTTTAAATTATATCACGTGCTCACAAATAATTTCTATTTAAATATGTTAATAAGAATTTCAGTTATCTTTTTTACAAAAGAAATTGCATCTTAGAATGTTAAAAATGGACTATTTGACAAATAAATTGGTTACTGCTATTATTATTGTATTGAAGTTCGCCTCACGGCGGGCCATTTTTTTACCAGATTTTCAAGAGATAGGGTAAAATAATAAATAGATTAAAAATTTGTAACAATAAACAATATGATGGACTTAAAAGTGATAAACAGTGTTCTAGCCCAGCTAGAAGAAGAGCGTGGCATACCTCAAGCAAAAATAATTGAGGCTATTGAACTTGCACTAGCTACTGCATATAAGAAAGAGTACGGAAAGAAAGGACAAATCGTACGTGCAAAATTTGACTTGAATTCAGGCAAAACTGAAATGTTTCAGGTTAAAATTGTCGTAGATGAGTCAACTATAGTAATGAATGAGGATGAAATTCCTCTAGAACTAAAGGAAGGTGAAGTGGAAATCGAGCTTTATAACCCAGAGAAGCACATAATGATAAGTGACGCTCGAAGAATCAAAAAAGACGTAAAACTTGGCGATGAAATGGTTTTCCCTCTAGAAGGACAGGATGACTATAGTAGAATCGCTGCTCAGACTGCAAAGCAGGTTATTATGCAGAAAATCCGAGAAGCAGAGAAAACTCATATTATTAGTGAATTTGGAAAGAAAGAAGGTGAAATCGTCTCTGGAACAGTCCAAAGAATGGAAAGAGGTAACATATTTATAGATATGGGCAGAGCTCCAGGCATACTTCCTTATGAGGAACAAATCCCAGGAGAGAGATTTGGCCAAGGAGAAAGAATTCGAGCATACCTATATAAAGTAGAAGAGTCTGGAAAGGGTGTGTTCCTACGACTTTCTCGAAGTCATCCAAAATTCCTTGAAAAATTGTTTGAAACAGAGGCTCCAGAGATAGCAAACGGCTCAGTTATAGTAAAATCTATTGCTCGAGAAGCTGGTTCTAGAACAAAAATAGCTGTTTCTTCAAAGGATTCACATATTGACCCTGTTGGATCAATGGTTGGACAGCGAGGAGTGCGTGTTTCTACAGTTATGTCAGAGCTAGGAGGTGAAAAAATCGATATTATAGAGTGGTCAGAGGATCCAAAGAAGTTCATCGAAGATGCTCTATCCCCTGCAAAAACTATTGATGTGAAGATTAATGAGGCAGAAAAACAAGCAACTGTTACTGTTTCTGAAGACCAGCAGTCACTGGCTATTGGAAAAGGAGGACAAAACGTTCGACTAGCCGCAAAACTAACAGGCTGGAAAATAGATATTCAGTCAGCAGGTGGAAATACTGAAGCAGTTGAAAGTGAGAAGGTAGAATAAATAATAATTAAATAAAAACCCGAGATTATCTCGGGTTTTTATTTATGGAAGTTTTAGCGCTGGGGCAATCTGCTTCTTTCTAGATAGAATTCCTGGAAGGACCTTTGTATCACCATCAATTGAGACACCGAAAGATGTTTCTACTAATTTTTTAGTAAAATCGTTATACGTGAGAACAATTGCCTCTTCCTTAAAAATATCAATAACAAAAACTAGAACATCATCTGTATCTGGTTCTTGAGACAGTATCTCAGCTATAGCAGATACAAGACCTGACTTTCTTTCCAATATTGGTGCTGTATCAGTAGTTTCCACCACAGAAATTCTCACTGTTTTATCTCCAACATCAAATTTCTTACTATCGAGATGAAGTAGTCCGATGTCTGTAAAGTCTGAAACATCTGATTTTGCCTTAAACATCTCATTTGCATATGACTGAATGTCTACATCAAGCTGTTTTGCCAACTTTTCTGCAATATATTTGTCGTGAGCTGTTGTTGTTGGTGATCTGAAAGCTAAAGTGTCAGATAAAATACATGAAAGCATTATTCCAGCAATATTGTTAGGTAAACTATTGGCAACATCACCGATCAAATCATGGATAACAGAAGCAGTTGATGCCAAAGGTCTCAATGTAACTTCAATTGGGCCTTTTGTCTCCAACCCTCCAAATAACTTGTGATGGTCTATTATTTTTAAAATATTTGCGTCCAAAATGTTTGGAAATAGTTCCTGAGGGTTATTTGTGTCCACAATAACAACATCATCGCCAGCATCTATAGAAGACAAAAGATCTGGTTCAGAAAAACCCCATCTATTTAACACAAAAGATGTTTCTTTATTCAACGCACCAAGCACATACGGTCTAGATTCTACTCCCCCGTGTGTATTCATATACCAAGACCACAGGATCGCACACCCTGTTGCATCTGTATCTGGAGACATGTGTGAAAATACTTTTATCATGATTAGCATAATACAGTATTGTATTTCAAAATCAAATTGCTAGAGTGCAGTGCTATTGATATAATATTCTCATTAACAAAAATTATTTTAAGTATGAAAAAAATTATTTTAAATTTGATTATGGCAGTACTTGTGTTTGGAGGTGCCAATTTTGTATACGCTGAAGACGGAATGGCGGGCATGGATATGCCAGCAAGTAGTAGTATGAAAATGAACAAACCTCCAGTAAGACCTCAACCAGTAAAAGAGGCTGTGCAAGCTAAAAGAGAGGCTGGACAGGAGAAAATTCAAGATATAAAGCAGAAAATGGCTAGTACAACTGAAGTCAAAAGAGATTTGCGACAAAAGATGGCAAGTACTACAGAGGACAAGAGAGAACTAAGACAAAAACTGGCTAGTACAACAGCAGAGAAACGAGATGAAAGAAAAGAGTTGATTAAAACTAGAATCGAAAATAAGTTCGGCAAAATGTTTGCTCGATATCAAGCAACAATAGAGAGAGAAAGAGAAATAGCAACAAAAATCACAGCTAGAATAGAAAAAATCAAAGCTAACGGCGGAACAACTACAGAAGCTGAAAAGTTTGTAGCAGAAGCAAAAACATATCTAGACGAAGCTCAAAAACAACTTGATGCACTAAAGTCTACAGCAATGAACGACTCACAGGTAGCATCGTCTACAACAGCTTCAATTGCAAAAGAAACTTTGTCAGCAATGAAAAAAGCTAACCAAGATCTAGAAAAGAACTTGAGATCAGCACACCAGTCACTACAAAAGTCAGTCGGTAGTCTAAAGGGAATGTCTCAGCTTAAAAACGCTTCATCGACTAGAGAGCAAAATAGCTAATAATTAACAAATAAAAATATGGAACCAACAATACAACCAACAGCGCCTATACAGCCACCTATACAGCAACCTATTGCACCACAAGATACAAACAAGTCTTCTATTGGATCAATAATAGGAATAATAGTTATTATTGCAGTAATAATACTAGGTGGACTATATTTCTGGGGCAAAAGAGTTGAAGAAGCAAAACTTAGACAGAGTATAGTAGAAGAAAATGCAGTAGCCACACAAGAGACTGTACCTGTAGACGAATCAACAAAAATAAAAGCAACAAGTCAGTCAGACGACTTAAATTCAATTGAAGCGGATTTGAACGCTACGAACCTTGATGATCTTGATGCAGAGCTAGATCCTCAAGCGATGTAAATATAAAATCTCTGTAAAGTAAAAAGCCACTAAATGTGGCTTTTTACTTTACAAAATACGGCCTACAATATAGACTTGGAAACTATGACAACAAAGCACTATAAAGATATAAAAATCAATATTCTTCCAGAAAGAGAGGTTGAAATAATCGGCTCTATTACTGCAGAAAAAATGAGTCTAATGAGAGAAAAGGCTCTAAAAAAGCTGAAGGGGTCTGTTGAAATTCAAGGTTTTAGAAAGGGTCATGTTCCAGAAAACCTTATTGCCCAAAAGGTTGGAGAGGGATCGCTTCTAGAAGAAGCTGCTGAAATTGCCTTAAATGAAGAGTACCCAAACATTCTAGAGGAACACAAACTTGATGCTATTGGACGACCAGAAATAACAATAACTAAAATTGGTGTTGGAAGTGATATGGAGTTCAAAGTCAAAACTGCACTTATGCCAGAAGTAAAGCTTGCTGATTATAAAAAAATAGCAAAGAAAACAATATCGAAAGATACTAGTGCAGTAACTGTAGCAGAAAAAGAAATTGACGATGTCATAAAAACAATCAGAGAAAACATTGCGCACGAAAAAGTTCACGCTGAAGCTGGTGGAGGCAAAGAACACAATCACAGAGAGATAACTGATGCTGATTTGCCAGAAGTTAATGATGACTTTATTAAAATGCTTGGTGATTTCAAAGATCTAGAGGATTTTAAATCAAAAATCAAGGAAAATATAACAAAAGAGAAAGAAATCAAAGAGAAGGACAAGAGAAGAACTGCAACTTTGGAAAAAATAATAGAAGAATCAACAATAGACCTACCTAAAATAATAATTGACGGTGAGTTAGACAAAATGACTGCACAGTTTAAAGATGATATCGCTCAGTCTGGTTTTTCTTTTGAGGACTACCTAAAGCATATAAAGAAAACTGAAGAAGACCTTAGAGCAGAATGGAAAGATACAGCAGTAAAGAGAGCGAAGTCACAAGTAATCCTAAATAACATCGCAAAGGATGAAAATATAGCTCCAAAGGAAGAAGATATAAAAAAGGAAATGGAAAATATCCTATCTCACTACAAAGATGCTGACCGTTTCCGAGTAAGAATGTATGTTGAGACATTTATGACAAACGAGCTTGTATTCCAGTTCCTAGAGAATCTTAGCTAATTTTTGGCTTAATAAAATTCTAAAGTAAAAGCAAACTTGTTGCAGATATTGCGGCTGTTTCTGCACGCAAAACTTGAGAGCCAAGCGAAACGGCTGGGATGTTAAAGGTTTCGAATACTTTTAGCTCATTTTCGCTCCAACCACCCTCTGGACCGATAAAAATAGAAACTTCTTCATCATTTTCATCTACAGCATCTCTAATATACTTTCCGTCTAAATGTAGTAAGAGCTTTTTCTCTGGCAAATTACCCTCTTGCAGTAACTCTTGCAGATCTACAATGTCACTGATAGCAGGAACACTTCCCCGTCCAGACTGCTCAGATGCTTCGACTACAATTTTCTGAAGTCTCTCCATATTTAAATTTTTCTTTTCACTTCTTTCACACAAAATAGGAATTATTCTTGAGACTCCAAGCTCTGTAACTTTTTCTGCAACTAATTCAAAATTATCTTTCTTTATTAGAGCCATACACAGTGTAAGAGCGACTTTTGGTTTTTCACCACCATCTAGCTCCTCGACGACCTCGACCGTTGCGCTTGCGTTAGTCAAAAGTGTAATCATACATAGATAATCTGTCCCACTACCGTCAAAAAGAATAACCTGACTACCAACATTGTATCGAAAAACAGATCTCCACTGATGAACCAGATCCCTATCGGGAACATCGAACTTTGAACCACTGACTGGTGTATTCAAATAAAATCTATGAATTCTCATAATAAAATGATAGCATATTTTCTGGAGGGCGCCGATGACACAGAGGAACCGTGGATACATCTGTCCGAATTGTGGGCAGAAGTTCAAGAGATTGGATGGGCACGATAATTGCCCCAAGAGACTTTGAAACCAGGAGAACCCGCCGCGACCAGCGAGTCCGTTCTGCATATCGATGATGCATTCGGCCGAAAGTTCCCGTTCTGAACCCACGAGCCCCGATGAAGCGATCTTCATCGGGGCTCTAACGATATGTTTTGCCTATTTTTGACTTTCTGATATACTCATTGTCATGTTAATACCAACAGTAATAGAAAAATCACAGTTCGGAGAGAGAGCCTACGACATATTCTCTCGACTTTTACGAGACAATATTATATTCCTAGATGGTCCTATCGATGACCATGTAGCCAACCTTATCATAGCTCAAATGCTATTTTTACAGTCAGAAGACCCTAAAAAGGATATTTCTTTCTACATAAACTCACCTGGAGGAAGTGTTACAGCTGGTTTGGCCATAATCGACACAATGAACCACATAAAAAACGATATTTCCACAGTAGCTGTAGGAATAGCCGCTTCTATGGGGGCTCACATCCTAGCAGCAGGAGCAAAAGGCAAAAGATTTGCCCTGCCTAACGCAGAAGTTATGATTCACCAGCCTTGGGGAGGAGGAATTGAAGGAAAAGTCTCAGATATTGAGATTACAGCTAAGCAAATGCTCAAAAATAAGGATAGTTTGAACAAAATCTTCTCAAAAAACACAGGAAAACCCCTATCACAGGTAGAAAAGGATATGGATCGAGACTTCTTTATGTCAGCAGACGAGGCAAAGAAGTATGGAATAGTAGACAAAGTTCTATAATACTAAGCTTTTATATCACTCGATAAATTCCAAATTTCATCAAAAACGGCACGCATCATCTTGGCGTGCTGTTTTGATTGAATTAAAACAGCACTATTCTCCTTTTTAGGAGCGATGTATAACGTCTTATCATCATAAATAAAAACAGTTGTTTCAAAGCTATTATGCATAGATACAGGTAGTTGCCTTAAATCGGACTCGGAATAATATTTCCTCAAAACCTCTTTATTTGGAATGTCTTCCCATAAAGCCTTAGTCTTAAGACCTCTTTTCAGTTTTTCTCCTACATATTCATTTATAAAGTCCTCTCCAAGTTCGTGAAAAAAATTGTTTCCAGGGACAATTGACCGAATAATTTTCTCCTTTCCATAAAGAGTAAAAAATATCGCTGATTTTATCGATATAAGATTATCAAAATTAGAAACAATAGTCGCATTTTCTCTCTTTTTTAAAGGGTAGTACTTCTTAATTTTCTCCGCTCTATCTAATAATTGGTTTTGCTTCCTAATATTGATATTTATTAGCTCTAAAAGCTTATCCAATGGTTCCAGCTGGAATTTATTACCATAATCTTTACCTGTTTTACTAACCAACCCTCTTTTTTCCAATGATGCCAATGAATAATACACTGTGGGTCTTTTTTCATTAGTAATCTTCATTATTTCTTTAACAGAAATTACACCATCAAGTAGTGCGGAATATACGGATATTTCCGCCTTTGGAAGACCTATTTCTTCCAAAATTATTTTTAGCTCTTTTTTGTCCATAATTTATAGTTGTATAGTTATTATTATACATTATTAAACAATTCTTTCAATTAACCTACTATAAACATAGATAGTTCTTTGAAAGGAGAAACCAATGAGTGCAGAAGATTTTGTTTTCACCCTGATAAACATCTGGTTTGGACACTTTCTTGCCGACTTTTTCCTTCAGACAACGGAAATGGCGGACAACAAGTTTGTGCAGACAAGAAATGGAACCTACTGGTGCACGATTCATGTAATCGTATACACCTTAACCATAATGCTATTCCTTGAACAGAAAGATGTTGTTGCCTTCTTAGGAATCTTCATTCCCCACTGGATTATCGACAGATACTCCTTGGCATACAAGTGGATGAAGATTACAGGCGGTTCAGCAATGCTTTCTGGAAATAAGGAGGTAGCAAGTCACCCGTTTGGTCCAGTTGTTTACGTTGTAATGGACCAGATGCTTCACCTTTTCTCTCTGTATCTTTTGTTGAGATACATATCGGTCTTCTAGGAGGTATGAGATGGGACTTGGATTATTTCGTGGCTCATTTTGTTCGAATGAAAGCGATTTCCAACAAATTAAGCCTCAACGACGTGCAAAGGAACAGACACCAATTTCACAAGAACTGGTACTTGGGAACCCAAATCCCAACAACTTTGAGATCACCCGACTTGAAAAAGTACTCCGTTTTGTTGTGGTGATGATCAAATACCCAGATTGTAAGAACTACGAAGGAAACAAGATCCTCGTTTTTGAGGGGGTACCAACAAAGACCATTCTAAACCAGAAATCAATTGATCCACACTTCTGCAATTCCAAAACTCATCCTTCTCCTGTCGCAAGGTTTGAACCAACAGAAAAAGGTTGGGGTTATGCTGTTAAATTCTGCCAAACAGCATAAAACGAAGAGGCGTCGATTGTTCGGCGCCTCTATTCTTATTTTTGACTTATTATCGAGTTTCTTATATAGTGAGGTTATTATTGATTAAATAATAACGGTTGTTTTTTGTTTTTCCCGTCATTTCCTGTTTATATCCAGACAATCAGAAATCCAAATTACCTTAAATATCTTAGAAAATTTAGAATTCATTCCCTACAAATACTAGAAATTTCAAAAAGAGAGACGAAGGACGGCCAGCATAAAATATGATTCCATTACAAATAGTAGCGTACCTGCTTATAGCAGCATCGCTGATTTCACTAGGACTTGGTTACGGTTTGCGAATTTTGGTTTCTCGAGGAAAAAGAGGCTCAATGGAACTCGACATCAAACAAATGATGCTTGAGGCAAAGGACAAAGAGCAAAGGATCCTGACAGAAGCAGAAGGTAAAGCAGAAGAAATACTTAAAGTTGCTAGATTCGAAATAAGACAAAAGGAGGATGCAAACAAGAAAAATGAAGAAAGACTTATCAAAAAAGATGAGCTTCTTGATCATAGACAAACAGAAATAGACAAAGAAGTCGAAGAAGTAAAGAAAAAAATAGAAGAAATAAAAAATATAAGACAAAGTGCAGAGCAAATAGAAAGCCAAAAGAAAGAAGAGTTACAGAAAATTGCGAGACTAACAACAGAGGAAGCTCGTGAAGAAATTTTGAAAACTGTTGAAAAAGAATCTGAAGAGGATATCTTGGTAAAGATGCGAAAGATGGAACAGACTGGCCAAGAAAAACTAGAAGACAAAGCAAAAGAGATTCTAGCTACATCTATCCAACGACTAGCAAACTCTGTTTCATCAGACATGCTCACAACTCAAGTCACAATCCCAAGTGATGAACTTAAAGGAAAGATCATTGGTAAGGAAGGTAGAAACATCAAAGCTTTTGAAAGAGCGACAGGTGTGGAAGTTATTGTTGACGATACTCCAGGTTCTATCACCATCTCCTCTTTTGACCCAGTAAGACGACAAATCGCAAGAAACGCTCTCGAGAAACTTATTGCTGATGGAAGAATACAACCAGCAAAAATAGAAGAAATGGTACAGAAAGCAGAGAGTGAAATTGCAAAAACAATAAAAGAAAAAGGTGAAGAAGCCGTCTATGAAACTGGTGTATTAGGACTAGACCCGCGAGTAGTTTCCATACTTGGACGACTCCACTTTAGAACAAGTTATGGACAAAATGTTCTTGCTCACTCTATAGAGATGGCACACATTGCAGGAATGATAGCAGAAGAGATCGGTGCAAACGTACAAGTGGCAAAGGCAGGCGCGCTCGTTCATGACATAGGAAAAGCTCTTGATCACGAAGTTGTGGGAACACATGTAGAAATCGGAAGAAGAATTCTTCAGAAGTTTGGTACAGATGAAAATATCATCAAAGCAATGCAGGCTCATCATAATGAGTATCCGTACGAAACTCTTGAATCAATGATAGTTCAGTCTGCTGACGCAATATCTGGCGGAAGACCTGGAGCAAGACGAGACAGTATAGAAAATTATTTGAAGAGACTAAAGGATCTAGAAGCTGTTGCCTCTTCATTTACTGGCGTAGAGAAATCTTATGCCTTACAAGCAGGACGAGAAATTAGAATTTTTGTTACACCAACAGAAGTTACAGACCTTGAAGCAAAGAAAATGGCTAGAGATATAGCACTACGAATTGAATCTGAACTGAAATATCCGGGAGAGATAAAAGTTACGGTAATAAGAGAGTCTAGGAACATCGAGTTCGCAAGATAAAATTAGACTCGCTCGATTTTAATGCAACTTATTACAGACTCTGTCAATCTATTGCGCTAAAAAAGCCTTAATATATAATACTCTTATAGTAGATAAGGTTGGTCATAAGGTTTAGAATTATCATTAGTTAATTTTATCATTATGAATAAAGCATCAATAGTAGACGCAGTTCACGCGAAACTAGGTGGTACAAAAGTTCAAGCAGAGGAAGTTGTAGATACAGTTATTGATTCTATCGTTTCTACTCTTAAAAAGGGTGGCGAAGTTTCAATCGCGGGTCTAGGAATCTTCTCTACAAAGACTAGAGCTGCAAGACAAGCTCGAAATCCTCGAACAGGAGCTACTATCTCAGTACCTTCAATGAAGGTTCCAAAGTTCAGAGCAGCTAAGGCTTTGAAGGAAGCAGTGAAATAGTCGCTTGGTCTTTTTTGCGAATTTCTTTGTTGTTCGTTACGTTTGCTCCACGCGCAGTATACTTATACAGCTTGGTCACAAGCCTCACTCACAACTTCGAACTTCATCAAAAAATCCTCAAGCTTGCGTTCTCTCGAGAGAATATCAAAAAAGAGCCTCATGGCTCTTTTTTGATTATTTATACTTTTCTAACATTTCTAATGCTCTTTTCATTAGATGATCTCCTATTTCTCCCCATTTAACATATTCTTTGTAATCTTGAGGGTCTATTAGTTTTATTTCCAAAATATCTCCATCAGGGTCTGACTCAAATTCCCCATACGGTTCAACAATAGCAACCATTCTAGCTTGTCTTGATAGTGTTTTTTCTTTTTCAAACCATACATCTTGATAACCTATATATTCCATAGACAAAACTCTCATATTCGATTCTTCTTTAATTTCTCTTTCTGCAGCCTCAGTATACGTTTCTCCTTTTTCAATAGCCCCGCCAGGTGGAGTCCACTCACCTCTCCCATTTTTTACAACAACCAATTTACCCTCACAAAAACAAAAACAGTGTACTCCATGCAAGGTAGATTCACCTAAGTTTTGGCCAGGATCTTCATCTTCATAAGTTACATGATATGTTTCTCCTCTATTTTCAATTTGAGTTTTTATTTGCATGTAAAAATACTAACATGATTAATATATGCGGGATAGCGGATGTCTCACTTCTTGGAAACCGACGGTTTTCCAACGGAAGCAAAGCTTCCTGCCTTCCTGCACGGGAAACCAGACAGGTTTCCCGACCCCTTCCTTGGTTCGACTCCGCTCCCACAAAACAAAAAGCCCCCTAAAGGGCCTTTTGTGTTTTGTGCGGGATAGCGGAGTCGAACCGCTCTCCACAGTTTGGAAAACTGTTGTTTTACCGATAAACTAATCCCGCAATACAAGCTATAGTATCAGAAAATAAATACTCTATCAAATTGTATTAGTGGCAAGTGATATAATACTGTTATGTTTCTAAAAACCGCCATTTCATTCATATTTGCTCATTTGCTTCTTTTAAGTGGAACAAACACCAAAGTTTATACTGCTCCAGATGTAAAACCTACGCAAAAAGCCAGTTCTACTATTGCGATAATAGCTACAACAACAAAACCAATAATCAAAGTTGCAAAAACGTCTACTACAACTCCAAAAACAAAAGTGATACCAGTAAAAACTGTTTCTGAAACACCAAAAGTAGAAACTAAACCAGAACCAGCCCCAGACTTTGTTGCAATAAACGAATTTGCACGAAAAGCTACAGTAAATATTCTCTGTACAGCAAAAGGTGGTGAATTGTCCCCTATTTCTGGTACAGGTGCGATAGTTGGACCGAGCGGACTTATACTGACCAATGCACACATTGGACAATATCTGCTTTTGAGAAACTATAGAGAAAAAGATTTTATCCAGTGTGTAGCAAGAACAGGTAGCCCCGCTTATCCAAAGTACAATATCGAATTAGTTTACATCTCCCCCACTTGGGTTTCGGAGAATAAAACCCAACTAAAGGACCAGAATCCACAAGGGACAGGAGAAAATGATTTTGCCTTTCTACGAATAACAGGAATGGTTGATGGATCAAAAACTCCAGACAGTTTTCCTTTTGTGACTATGAATATCCGCGAAGCGATAAACGTGAATGAACCAGTTTTGCTTTCATCATATCCAGCTGGGTTCCTTGGTGGACTTTCTATACTTCAAAATTTAAATGTAACTACTGCTATTACAAACATACAGGACGTTTTTACATTTAAAGACGGAACTATAGATATAATCTCTGTTGGAGGCACAGTTGTGTCACAAAAAGGCTCTTCTGGCGGACTTGTAGTTGATAAAAATTCAACTCTTATTGGTGTTATATCAACTAGCTCAAATGGTGACACTACAAGTAGTAGAGGCCTTAATGCCATTACTTTAGGTTACATAAATAGAGCAATACAAAAGGAGCTAGGCTTTGGATTTAAAGAATTTCTATCACAGACACCGGAAAATTTTGCGAAAACATTTGCAAGTACTACAGCTCCCCTACTAACAAAAATAATTACAGACGAACTAAACAAACAATAGTTATTTATTTGCAAACTCAGCAGAAATCTGGACTATCATATCAAAATTATCTTCTTTTACTGCCTTGTTAGGCTTTTCAAAACCACACTTAACACATTTGTGTTTGATAATATATTCTTTCCCCTTTTTCTCTATGCCAATAGGCTTCATAAAGCCTCCACAAGTGTTTAATCTATCTCCAGGGTTAATGTCTACATGTTTTGAATATAAACATTGTGGGCAATGATTTGTATATCCATCCCCTTCTACAGAAAAACCACAATGTTCACAAACAAAATCTTCAGTTTTACGGATAAATGTCATCTTACTTTTTAATGGCTATAAAATTCAGATAATTCTTATTATTAGGTCTGAATTCCTGAAAAAATACTTCTTCAAATCCAAATTTCAAAAATAATTCTCTTATTTCCTCCTTGGTATAAAAACTAAACCATCTTTCCATATTTATTCCAGAACTTTCTTTATATAGTTCTTTCTCTCCCTCTATCAAGCCTAGCCCCAAAACTCCCCCAGCATTCAAGACCCGCGATATTTCTTTAAAAGCAGATTCTACTTCTGATTTTGGAATGTGTAAAAGAGATGTATACGACCACACACCGCCAAAACTTCCATTTTCAAAAGGAAGATCAAGAAAATCCCCTTCTATAGCAACTAGTCCTCTTTCCTTTGCTATTTTAACCATTTCTGTAGAGGCATCTAGGCAAACAACATCAAGTCCACTATTTTTTAAAAGTAGTCCATCCCTACCAGGCCCAGCACCTATATCTAAAATTTTCCCAGAAACTAAATTCACAAAATTATCCAAAATACTTCTGGGAAATCTATCCCAGAAATCTACAGTTTCTTCATCATATTCCTTAGCCATCTTATTGTAAGTATTTATGGTTTTTATATCCATTTCTTAAATACAATAAAGATTAATCTGTCGGAGTGCTGGGATTCGAACCCAGAGTCGCCTGTTCCCAAAACAGGAATGTTAGCCGTTACACTACACTCCGAATACCGACAAATACAAGTAAGAGTCTAACATAAATAACTCAAATAACAAACAATATCCTAAAGAACAATGTCCTCTAACAAAAAGACACGACTTATTCTTTTGGACATATCTATATGGACGGTAGCTATATCAAACTGCCAGTCTGTTTCATCTGAAACATCCCTTTCTAGCAGATATGACTGGATCGTCCTCCCCAGTCTCTGAAGCTTCCAAGGATGGACATTATCCTCTGCTCTATAGGAATCGTTGGATGTTACATGTGTAACATCTGACAAAACCCTTGAAACAGCCTTTACTTCAATAAAGTGTAGCTGCTTACCTTTCCTAGCTATAACATCTATCTCTCCCCACTTCTTCAGATAGTTTCTCTCTATAACCTTATAGCCATTACTTTCTAGCCATTTACAAGCAGAATCCTCCCCTATCTGGCCGATTTTTTGTTTCTCAGTTGGTTCCCTGGAGAAGTTCTTGTTATACATAACATAATTATATACTTGGAACACCAGAGTTACACATGTAACATATATCTATCATTTCACGTGAAACATTTTCTATTATTCTAAAAAACAGACATAAAATGGACATTTGTCTGTAAAAATACCCTTATTTAGAGCCACATCTCGGATAGATTTTGTAAAATGTCTTAAAAATTGTCAGTGGTCAAAGACCTGTCTTTAATACACATGTCCCCAGACTTATCCACAGTTTTCCACAAAGGACAGGGGATAAATAGGGTACTTTTAATTTTAAAAACTTTAGTATATGATGATATACGTTCAGTTATTGCGGGCATGGTTAAGTGGTATAACAGGTCCTTGCCAAGGACCAGTCGGGGTTTCGATTACCCCTGCCCGCACAAAGAACATAGACAATAGTCTATAAAACTAGTATTGTATTAAAAGATTAATGCACCCGTAGCTCAACGGATAGAGTACCGGTCTTCGGAACCGTGGATGTGGGTTCGATTCCTGCCGGGTGCACCATTAATATAGCTATAAAACACGAAGTGTTTTGATCGTTGGCAGGAATCGAAGCCTGATTGAGATATTTTACGAGTTTACGAAGTAAAATATCCAATTGGGGTACTGATCCTGTAAGGATCGATTCCGTTAGTATATAATTCACTTACATGAATTTTCCTATCCCAAAAGAGGTTTCATATGTAACAAAACAGCTAGAAAATGCAGGTTTTGAGGCTTTTGTCGTGGGTGGATGTGTAAGAGACCTTATTCTAAACAAGGCACCAAAAGACTGGGATGTAACAACAAATGCAACCCCAGAGCAGATTATCGCTTTATTTCCAAAAACTTTTTATGAAAACACCTTTGGAACTGTCGGCGTTGTGAACGAGGAAACTACTGAACCAACCTTAGTAGTAATCGAAGTCACTCCATACAGAATAGAAGGGGAGTATTCTGACAATCGACATCCAGATACTGTTATTTTTAGCCAAAAAATAGAGGATGATCTAAAAAGAAGAGACTTCACAATGAATTCTCTTGCTTATTCTGTATCAAAAAAAGAAATTATTGATTTATTTGATGGTGAGAGAGATATAAAAGACAAAGTAATTCGAACTGTAGGGGATTCTGTAAGCAGATTTAAGGAAGATGGACTCAGAATACTACGGGCTGTGCGTTTTTCTGCTGAACTTGGCTTCGAAATAGAAGCAGGGACTGAAAAAGCCATATTTGAAAACTCAGAACTACTGAAAAATATTTCTCTAGAGAGAATACGAGACGAATTTACAAAGATGATAATGTCGGCAAGGCCCATGGATGGCTTAATTGCAATGAAAAAAATGAGTCTTTTGTCGTACATAATTCCTGAATTGAAAAATACTATAGGTGTAGAACAAAATAGGGCACACTCATACGATGTATGGGAGCATTTACTTAGATCTCTACAGGGAGCTGCAGATAAAAATTATCCTTTGGACCTGCGTTTAGCGGCTTTGTTGCACGATATTTCAAAACCAGAGTCACGAAGATGGGGAACAGAACAAAATACTTGGACTTTCTATGGACATGAAGTACTTGGAGCTCGTGTTGCAAAGAAAATTCTTACAAATTTAAAATATCCGACGAAAATAATAGAAAAAGTTACAAAAATGATTCGTTGGCATATGTTCTTTTCTGATACAGAGCAAATAACGCTCTCAGCGGTCCGTAGAATGATTGTAAATGTTGGACGAGAGAATATATGGGATTTGATGAATCTACGCATATGCGACCGTATAGGGACTGGTAGACCCAAAGAAGACCCGTACCGCCTCCGAAAATATCATGCAATGATAGAAGAAGCTCTGCGAGACCCGATTTCTGTAGGAATGTTAAAGATAGATGGTAAAAAAATAATGGATGTTACAGAAATTACTCCTGGACCACGCATTGGTTACACTCTACACGCACTCTTAGAGGAAGTTTTGGAAGATCCAAAGAAAAATACTGCAGAATATCTAGAAGAAAGAGCGAAAACTCTTGTAAATTTACCTATAGAGGAGCTGGAATCACTAGGAGAAAAGGGAAAACAGTCAAAAGAAGAAGCTGATGAGGAGCAAATAAAGAAAATCCGCTCTAGCCATCACGTTAAGTAAAACCTCAGATTTGAGTATAGTTCAAGGCGGAATGAAAAAATACGAGGAGCCTTACTTAGAGGTAAGGTGACGAGAATTTTTGAAATTCCAACGAAGAAATATGCCAAATCTGAGGTTTTACATTTAAAAAACCGCCCAATGAGGATGATTCGTACGTTATCTTTGTACAAATACTCATCATTGAGCGGTTCGAGGGAAGAAGAGCTCTACAGTTAATGACGCAGTTAGTAAACAGCATCACGAATTTAAAATAAAATAGTAGATAAAGTGGGGATGTGTTGATTGTCCAACCACACATAACCAGAGAGTCTTCTTAAGAGAGGAGGTGCGCACCTCCTAAAGCACATATATTTAAAGAACAACTGAGAAGTTCCATCAAACGCAGGGTTTATTGCATTAAATTTCAAATCTCGATCTGCCATTCATTGTATGTTTTTTAAAAAGACAAGTAAAGGACAGTAAAAGACAAATGTGTGGATAACTTTGTAAAACAACTAAAATTACCCCATCTACGTTGTTAGACTTCAGTAAAATAATCCTCACTTTATATTTATAAAGCTCGAATTATTTTCCTTGTCTGCCTAGTATCTGAGGCAATTTAATTTGTTTTACTAACAAGTGTCTTTTATAAATCAATATCTATCTGAACAGGGCAGTGGTCAGATCCCAAAACATCCTTATGGATTAAAGCTTTTTTGACTTTTCCTTCTAGTCTTTTGCTTACAAAAACATAGTCAATTCTCCAACCAACATTTCTCTCCCTCGCGTTTGCAAAATGACTCCACCAAGTATAGTGACCATTTCCTTTTGTAAAAATTCTAAATGTATCTACAAAATTTTCATCTATCATATTCTGTATTCCTTCTCTTTCTTCTTTTGTAAATCCTTTTTTACCAATATTATCTTTGGGTCTAGCGAGGTCATCTTCTGTATGTGCAACATTTAAATCACCACAAAATACAACTGGCTTCTTTTTGTCTAACTCTTTTACATATGACAGAAAAGCAGGGTCCCACTGTTTGTGACGGAGTCCTACTCTTGAAAGGTCGTCTTTTGCGTTTGGTGTATAGACTGTAACTATATAAAAATCATCATATTCTAGTGTGGTAACCCTACCTTCTGTGTTTGGATCACCGTAACCGTTCTCATCCCAGTCATATTTCTTCGTAATATTCTCTGGCAAACCCAATAATATAGAGAGGGGACTTTTCTTTGCGAATATCGCAGTGCCACTATAGCCTTTTCTTTCTGCAGAGTTCCAATATTCACTATATTCTGGCAAATCTACTTCACTTTGGTCTTCCTGAGCTTTTGTCTCTTGCAGACAAAGCAAGTCTGGCTTGTATTTTTCTACAAACGGCACAAACAAACCTTTTTTATGAACTGCACGTATTCCGTTTACATTCCAAGATATTATTTTCATAAACAAAGTTTAACATAAAACGAATCGCCCGCACCTACAGCGTTGTAAGTGCGAGCGAATTAGAGCTAGTGTCGTTCGGTGAGTCGATTGAAAAACTCACCGAGTGCGCGCTCGTACTCGGGTGAACCTCGACGGACGACTCTGAAGTGACGGCGAGCGAGTTCGATGACAGAAATCCGAATAGCCTCACCGGAGGTGTAAGCATTCGGGGAATACATGTTGACTCTGTCATTCTGGGTCTCCGGCTCCGGACCAACAACTACATAGACTTGTTCCCCAGAACTGACCAAGTCGCCCAGATGAACCGTCATCAGCTCCCTTTCGAACCCGGTGTGAAGTGAACCATGACCCATGTGAGCCTTGGCTTCTTCAGTATTGATTGAATCCACTCGTCTTATTCCCGCAAGTAGCAGTGCAATAAGAATTACACCTGTACTCAATGCGAGGATTTTCTCTTTCCAATTCATGCTTGGCCTCCTGCCCTAGTTTGAAGTATGAAATATTTAATATATTTGTCAAATATATTTTATCCCTTCTTATGGAATTTCTTATGGACGTCGCGGAGATGTTTGTCCGTCACATGAGTATAAATCTGTGTAGTTATAATACTAGAGTGGCCTAACATAGCCTGAACTGAACGAATATCTGCTCCATTTGAAAGCAAATCTGTTGCAAATAGGTGACGCATTGTGTGGGGAGTAACTTTTTTTGAGATTCCCGCCTTTATTGCGTGCTTTTTTACAATTCTCTCTATGGACCGGTTATTTAGAAAACCATACTCTCTTGTAGTGTTTTTCTTAAAACTTTTTTCATCAGCTGGAGAAAAAAGTGCATTACTTATATCTTTTCTTACAGCTAAGTATTCTTTTACGGCCTTTCTTGCTCCGTCAGATATAAAAACCAGGCGAACCTTGCCACCTTTTCCTCTGACAGAAAGCTCGTCTGAGTTTAGATTTATATCGCGAGTTAGCGATCTTAACTCTGAAAGACGCAGTCCTGTAGAGAAAAACAACTCCAAAATAGCCTTGTCGCGCAAATCTCTTTCATCTTTACCACCTGGAGAAGCAATAAGCCGAGCCAGTTCTTCTTCTGTTATAAGATCAAGAGACCTTTCAGAAACTTTTGCTAGTTCTATCCTGTCTGCAGGCAAAGTCTTTATCTCTTGTCTTGCCATGTATTTGAGAAATGCTCTCAGGGCTATTAGATAATAGTTCTGTGTTTTTCGAGACAAAGTCTCACTATTATTCTTGTGTCCTGTGGGTTGTCTGTTGAGCCAAAGGCGAAATTGACGGACCAAATCATCTTTTATATCCGCTGGGTTATCAGTTTTGATAAAATCGAGGAATCGGTTGAGGTATCGGTCGTAATTTTCGACGGTTTTGACAGAACGACCCTTTTCTATCTCTACATATTCCAAAAATTGTTGTTTTAAGCGCTTTAAAGATGCCATATTTAAGTTAATTATAGCATTAAGTCATAATATTGTGCGACATGGGTCGCTCGGGAAGGGGGTACTCTTTGGGCTTGCAAATGCCTATCTTTTGTGATATCTTATAGGAACAATGCTTACAAAGACAAAGAAATCAAAAGTTATAAAGGATGTCCAAGTACACGACAAAGATACTGGTTCTCCTGAAGTACAGATAGCTATTTTGAGCCGTCGAATAGACGAGCTTGCATCTCACTTGAAGAAAAATGCAAAAGATAATCACTCAAGACGAGGATTGCTACAAATGGTAGCAAGTCGAAAGACTCACATGAAGTATCTAGAAAAGAAAAATCCAAAAAGATACGCTGCATTAAACAAGAAGTTAGGTTTGAAGAAATAATCTCCTCAAAAACAAACTGAAAAGTTTGTTTTTGATTTTGGACAGAGTAAGCATTTACATTTGAAATAGTATACAATTAGATTGTTAGCTTTTTTGAAATTTTAGAATTAATTTTTTTTATATATATGAGTGTAATTAAACACAAAAACCAAAGGGTTGGTATCTTCATAGATACCCAAAACCTATATCACTGTGCCAAAAATATTTATGGCGCAAAAGTAAACTTCGACCAAGTTGTAAAAGATGGTCTATCAGGCAGGTCTCTAACAAGAGCTGTTGCATATGTTATTACCACAGAAGCAGGGGATGAGAAAAACTTTTTCGAAGCTCTTGAAAAAATGGGGATAGAAACAAAAACAAAAAACCTCCAGATATTTGCTGGTGGATCAAAAAAAGCCGACTGGGATGTGGGTCTTGCTGTTGATGCAATAAAACTTGCGCCAAAACTTGATGCCATAATTCTTGTTACAGGAGATGGGGACTTTGTTCCGCTTGTCATGCATCTTCAGAACGAAGGATGCCAAGTTGAAGTTATGTCTTTTGGAAAGGCAACTTCTGCAAAACTTATAGAAGCAAGTGACGACTTTATCGATCTCGATCTAAACCCAAGAAAATATTTATTAGGATTCCGAGATAGAAATACTCGACGATCCCCAAGAATAAAAATTGAGGAAGAATAGCTTTCCTCTTTGAGTTTTTTTGCTAAAATAATATAAATGCCTCCAGAAGAAAAAAAAGACAGAGTTCCAATAAAATCATTGCGAACATATCAAGGTGATGTCGAAGAAGCTATTGGAAGAAACAAAGAATCCAGTACAACTATTTTTGTAGCAGAAGAAAAGAGGAAAGTAGAGAATCCAGAAAAAGTTGTTGAGGTGAAATACAACCCGACAAAAAATAAAGTTTTTGTTTATATGGGTGCTGCTTTTTTTATCCTTGGTATTTTTGCAATAGGGGGTGTTTACTATTTTAGATATAGCGAAAAAACTGTAATTGAACAGCAAGCCAAAACCCTCCTAAAATTCTCAAAAGAAAAAACTTTATCTCCATATGGTCTAAGCAAAGACAGCTTTATACAAAAACTTGTTGACGAAAGAGAGGCCTTCCAACTACCAATAAACTCTGTGCTGTACGTAAACACAACAATAGAAGGCAGTGACTCTCTTGGTCAAGTACTTGCTCATGTTGGACCAAATATGCCAGGTTCTTTAGTGAGGTCTTTTGACCAAAATTATATGATTGGAGTTTACTCATACGACACAAACGAAATCTTCTTTATCCTAAAAGTTAAAGACTTTGCTTCAAGCTATTCTGGAATGCTTAAATGGGAAAAAGATATGGCCAATGATATGCAAGAAATATATTCTATTGATCCTTTTCTGGTTTCCTCATCAACTCCTTTTATAGATGAAGCAATAAAAAACAAGGATTTGCGCGTAATAAAAGACCAGAGTGGCAAAACCCAACTACTTTATACTTTCCTGGACAAAGAAACCTTACTTATAACAAAGAACGAGAGCATATTCGGAGCCATACTGGGCAGATACACTGTTAGCAAACAAGCGAAGTAAGCCCCTCGCTTGTGCTTTTGTTTTTGGTATAATACATATATGACTATAGACACACAACAATTTAAGGATGCGCTATTAAAAGAACAAGAAGTTCTAGAAAAGGAACTGTCTTCAATGGGTCAGAAAAACCCAAATGACTCCACAGACTGGGATGCGAAAACAGAAGCTGACACAACAGATGACGCAGATGAAGGTGATGTGGCAGATTCAATGCAGGAATTCGAAAACAAAAATAGCGAAGTAGACCAACTAGAAGTTCAGTTAAGGGAAGTAAAAGGAGCACTAGAAAAAATCGAAGGTGGGACTTACGGAAAGTGCGAAGTTTGTGGTGAAGACATAGAAGTAGACCGACTTTCAGCAAACCCTTCCGCAAAGACTTGCACTGTGCACATGAATTAAATTTCATTATGGCTGTCTCAAAAATTTATTCAGCTCAAGCAACACTACTCTCTGCACAACAAATAGATATAGAAGTGGACCTTTCAAAAGGGCTCCACTCTTTTTCTATTGTTGGGTTAGCGGACAAGTCAGTTGATGAGTCAAAGGATAGAGTAGGAGCAGCAATAAAAAACTCTGGTTGGAAGTCGCCGAAAAACAAAAATCAAAAAGTTGTAGTTTCACTGGCACCTGCTGATATCAAAAAAGAAGGTCCTTTGTTCGATTTACCTATCGCATTGGCTTACCTTATATCCTCCGGAGACATAGATGCCGAGGTAGAACACAAGTTATTCATTGGGGAACTATCTCTGGACGGAAAATTGAGACCAATCAAAGGAGCTTTGCCTATAACACAGATGGCGAAGAAAAAAGGTTTCACCGAAATATTTTTACCTTTAGAAAATGCGGAGGAAGCGTCCAGCATAGATGGTATAAAAGTTTTTGGGGCAGAGTCATTACTCGATGTAGTAAAGCATATAAACACAAAAGAAAGTGAGGATGAGGATGCTCTACCAAAAGTAAAACTGAAAGAATATAAAAGTAAAAAGAAAAAGAAAACAAAAAGAGAGATAGAGGTGGATTTTTCCGATGTCAAAGGTCAAGAGTCAGCAAAAAGGGGATTGGAAATTGCAGCGGCAGGTGGACACAACATAATAATGTATGGGCCACCAGGAACAGGGAAAACGATGCTGGCCAAAGCATTTTCTCATTTACTACCAGAACTTTCTTTTGATGAAATGCTAGAAGTTACTTCTATCTACTCTATTGGAGGAATGCTTCAGGAAGGACTTATCGAGAACCCACCATTCAGATCACCGCACCACACGGCTTCATACGTTTCACTCGTCGGTGGTGGAACAAATTTAAAGCCTGGGGAAGTTACACTTGCTCACAAAGGAGTATTATTCCTAGATGAATTTCCAGAGTTTGATAGAAAAGTTCTAGAGACACTCCGACAGCCTTTGGAAGATAGGGAGGTGACAGTTTCTCGTGCAAAAGGTTCTGTAAAATACCCTGCACATTTTATACTGGTTGCCACCATGAACCCCTGTCCGTGTGGAAACTATGGAGTAAAAGGTAAAGACTGTGTTTGTTCTGCTGTGGCTATAGAAAGATACAAAAGGAAACTGTCTGGACCGATAGTAGATAGAATAGACTTGTGGGTGGAAGTTTCAAAAATAGAACACGGAAAACTTACAGACTCACGCGACCTGCACGAGAAAACAGAAAATATTATTCCGCGTGTAGAAAAAGCCAGAAAACTCCAAACAGATAGGTACAAAGATATAAAAATAAAAACTAATGCAGAGCTCTCCGCAAAGGACCTTATAACAAATATAAAACTGAGCGAGAAAGTTAAAGAACTACTGAATGCTTCGGCAAAACAACTGGACCTCTCTGCTCGTTCATATCACCGAATAATAAAGCTAGCCAGAACAATAGCAGACCTTGACGGGGTAGAGGATATCGGAGAAAACCACATACTCGAAGCATTACAGTACAGACCCAAGAAATATCAGACATTATAGATTCTAAAAAATCTCCTCGCTGGAGATTTTTTAGAATGGGTTTCGAGCGCCTCTAATTTCAAAGTGTAGATGTATTCCAGTATGTCCAGTTACCTGACCAGAATTACCCATATATCCTATAACTTGACCCTGCTTAACGTCATCTCCAGCTGAAACTGCTGTACCACTTAGATGACCATACAATGTCTGAGTTCCATTTCCATGCTTAAGTACAATGTATGAACCGTATCCTCCATTCCAACCAGAACTCTTTGAAATTAGAACTTCTCCATCTGCTGAAGCATAAATCTTTGCTCCATAAGAAGATGCTAGATCAACTCCGTTGTGGCCATGAACTCCTTGTGTTTTGATACCTCCAATAATAGGTCGCATATAGTATCCATTGTATGAAGGAACAGAACTATTAGATTTTGTAGTTTTTGAGCCATTATTTGTGGCAGGAACTGAAACAGCCTCACCATCTGGCACAAAAATCACATCGCCAACTGCAATTTTAGAATTTTTTGCTAGGTTGTTATACTGCAGAACCTCATCAAGATCTCCTTTATGTTGTTTTGCGATGCTTTGAAGTGTGTCTCCAGATTTAACAGTGTGTTGTATTCCAGAAATAGGCAAAATAACCAGAGTCTGACCAACTGAAATTGAGTTTCCCTTTATATCATTTCCCCAGCGAATAGTATTTACAGAAACACCGAACATTTTAGCTATTGCTGGTAAAGTATCACCCTGATGGACTACATAAAGACTAATTTGATCGTTATCTACAACTTTTGAGTCCGGTGAGACTTGAGTTTCTGTTGCAAGGGAATTACCGGCAACAATAACAGAAGAATCCTTTGTGGTTGAAGCTTTTGGATCTGGAGTTATTACAGCCTGAAGTAGCGCCATGTTTTGAGAATTTGTCTCAATCTCCTCAGCCATAGCAGAATCCGCACAAAACAGCCTGAACACTGAACACGCAACATCACCCACACTTGCGTTTGTGTGAATTGGGGCTAAAAATAACGTCGAAATCAAAATTGAAGGGATAACTGACGTTCGTATGTTCACCGAGGTGATGACTGATCCCACTTTAATTAGTTTTCTCTTGAAAACAGCAAAAGTGATTTTAAGACCAGACCATGACTTTGGATCCTGTAGTGGACCTAAAATAGGCTAAATTTAAACGTATATTCTGAATTTCAGAGTATAATATGGCTCTGTTAAGCCGTATTATTTACAACATTTTCCGTACCTAACCATTATATAGTCTAGGACCCTGGGGTCAATAGCAATTACACACAGGCTAATTTTTAAAAATAAGTCAAAGAATAAGTTTTTTTGATATTTATTTGTATAATATCTAATACAAAATGAAAAAAACCTTTAAAAACCCTTTTATATATTTACCTCTTTTTACTATTTTATCTTTTTTGAGCTCTACTCCAGCCTTCTGGTTAGTTAGAAATGGATCAATAGAAGGGAACAGTGTTTTATTTTTCTTTCTTGTGACTATTGGTGCATTTTTTACGATGCTAATATTACCCTCTTTTCTAATTAAATACATATGGGGTGAGAATACTTCTAGTTACGGACTTCGTATGCCGGAAAAAATAGAATATGCAGTAAAACTGACATTTTTAGCCTTTGTCCCTATTATTTCACTAATAATACTACTTTCAAGAACCGAAGCGTTTAGAAGTTTTTATATAACGGACCCCAAATTATCTTTTGTATTTTTTATAGAAATAATCCTAAGTTTCATATATTTTTTTTCTGAGGAATTCCTTTTTAGGGGTTTTTTACTCTTTAGCTTATGGGAGAAACTGGGACAAAAAGGTTTTTGGGTAATAAATATTATATTTTCATTACTTCATGTTGGAAAAGCATCTGGAGAAGTATTTATATCATTTTTTATTGGTATAGTGTTCAGTTACCTATCCATAAAAACTCAATCTATCTGGCCAGCAGTTATCTTACATTTCTGTATGGCAATATTACTAAACTTTCTTATTTTTTTCTCAAATTAAGATAAGATTTTTAAAAATGCTATAATCTCGCAATGACTGTTAGTAAAAATTATCTAGATTCATTAAATACGGAACAAAAAAAGGCTGTTCTTGCCACAGATGGCCCAGTTCTCATTGTCGCAGGTGCAGGAGCCGGAAAGACAAAAACTCTTACACACAGAATACTACATTTAATAGCCAGTGGTGTTTCTCCAGATAGGATATTGGCTATTACGTTTACCAACAAAGCAGCAAAAGAAATGAGGGAGAGAGTGATGGGGCTTTTAAGTAATGATCCGGAACTTTCACATCTACGAAGAAACCCTCCGTTCATAAGCACATTTCACTCGCTTGGAGTTCAACTAATAAAAGAGAATGCGGAGTTACTTAAACTACCTCGTCACTTTAGCATTTTTGATACTTCTGATACAAAAAAAATATTAAAAGACGCAATAACCAAAATTGGTCTTGATCCCAAAGAACATTTGGATAAAATCCGTCACATAATATCCGGAGAGAAGGGAAGAGGAGTCACAATGACAGAGTACCTTGAAAAGGGTAGTTATGATTTTAATTCTGAAATGACAAAGAAAGTTTGGGCAATCTATGAAGAATCCCTTCGAAAAGAGCACGCTTTGGACTTTGATGACCTGCTATTAAAAACTTTAAAACTATTAGAGAAAAATCCTGAAGTATTGAAACACTATCAAGAAAGGTTTCTGTACATTCATATTGATGAATACCAAGACACAAACAGAGTTCAAAACGCTATAGTTGAAATGCTTGCAAGAAAGCACAGAAATCTTTGTGTGGTTGGAGATACAGACCAGAACATCTACAGTTGGAGAGGTGCAGAAATAAAAAACATGCTTCATTTTGAAAAAACATATCCTGACGTACAAACTTTTTTCCTTGAACAGAATTATAGATCAACAAAGAATATTCTTGCGGTTGCCAATGAAATAATAGAGAAAAATAATTTTCGAATTCCTAAAAAACTTTTTACAGAAAATACAGTGGGGGAGAAAATTGGAATCTTTGAAGGCCGAAATGAAATAGACGAAGCTCATTTTATTGCACTAAAAGCAAAGGGGTTGATCGAAGAAGGAACAAAAGCAGAGAACATTGCTGTTCTTTATAGAGCCAACTTTCAGTCTCGAGTTTTGGAAGATGCATTTATAGCATATGGTGTTCCTTACCAGATGCTTGGAACAAAATTTTTTGAACGAAAGGAAATCAAAGATATGATTAGTTTTATTAGAGCAAGTTTGAATACAGAAAATGTTAGTGACTTTGCCAGAATAATAAACATCCCAGCTAGAGGCATCGGAAAAACTACTCTCCAGAAAATAATTGATGGTAAAGAAAACGACTTACCGGAGTCAATGAAAATTAAAATAAATAATTTTAGGAGAATGCTTGTAGATTTTGAGAATGTTTTGAATACAGAAAAACCGAGTGAAGCTTTAAAATATATTATTCAAAAATCTGGAGTTGAAGATTCATTGAAAACAGGATTAGAAGAGGATACAGACAGGTTAGAAAACATAATGGAACTTGTAACGCTAGCAAAAAAATATGACGAATATATTGGAGAAGAGGGAATAGAAAAATTCCTGACTGACACATCTCTAGCTTCCGACCAAGACTCATTAGATGGTGAAAAAACAGGAGTAAGGTTGATGACTGTGCATGCCTCAAAGGGTCTAGAATTTGATTACGTTTTTATTTGCGGACTTGAGAATGACTTGTTCCCACACAAAGGAATGGGTAACTCAAAAAAGAGTGGGGAGGATGCGGAAGAAGAAAGAAGGCTATTTTATGTTGCTGTTACAAGGGCAGGGAAGAAGCTGTTTTTAAGCTACGCCTCAACCCGTACTATATTTGGTACAATGGAGGTCAACTCCTCCTCAGAGTTTTTGGATGATATTCCAGATCAATATACAGAGAGGGAGGGTTTTGGTGGTAAGCCGAAATCTCCGTTATTCAGCATAGATTTTTAAATAATGTTAAAAAAGAAATCACTAGGTCAAAACTTTTTGAACTCTCCGAAAATCGTGAGCGATATTGTTGATGCTGGAGAGGTTAACTCTAGTGAAACAGTTCTAGAAATAGGACCAGGGGAGGGCGTGATGACAGAAAAATTACTTGAAACTGGAGCTCATGTTATTTGTATTGAAAAAGATGATCGCTTAATACCAGAACTACACAAAAGATTTTTAAAAGAAATTTCTGGAAAACAGTTGGAACTAATTCACGCTGATGTTTTGGATACTGGTATAACACACATAATAAAAGTTAAGTACAAAGTAGTTGCAAACATACCATACTATATAACAGGTCAGATAATAAGAATGTTTCTAGAAAGTGACAACCAACCTGAAAGAATGACACTACTAGTTCAAAAAGAAGTTGCTGAAAGAGTTGTGGCAAGAGATGGAAAAGAAAGTTTACTTTCATTGTCTGTAAAAGTTTTTGGTAATCCAAGACTGGTTCGTGTTGTTGGTAGGGGAGCATTCACACCGCAACCAAACGTGGACTCTGCTGTGTTAAATATTGAAAACATATCCAAAGAAAGATTGGATGGTGTAGATGAAAAATTATTTTTCAAAATTATTCACGCTGGCTTTGCACACAAAAGAAAACAGCTTCTACCAAACCTAGCAAGTATTTACAAAAAAGAGGATTTGATTTCAGCTTTTGAAAAATGTGGAATAGATCTAAAAGCTAGGGCAGAAGATATTGAATTAAATGGCTGGGTTAAACTTTGCAAAAGCTTTTACGGCAGTTAAACTTGTATGATACAATAATAAATAATGTTGAGCTTAAAAATTCACAATAAAACTTATGTTGTTCTTGTTATCTGTATAGCGTTTATTGTATCTGTCTGGCTGGTACAAAGGAGTATTCCAACGAAGAAATCGCCAGATAATATCCTAGAAACATACTCCACAGAAAATACAACAGATGAATCTTGGAAAAGCACTCTATCAAGCATAAATTTTAGTGATCCAGACATATCCAGCACACTATCACCAGATGATCCGAATACATTTGACGAAACATCACTGACAGGCCAGATGGCTCGAGATCTGTTTTCCAGATACTTACTAACAATAAAAGATAACCCTACTCAAGAAAACCTTGACAAGATATCAGACTCGATATTATCTTCAGAAAATTATTCAAAAATATCTAGTGTTACATATAATCTAAACAATATAAATATTAGCCCATCAAACACACCACCAAGCACAAAACAGTATGGGGATAGTTTGAACAAAATAATAGTGGGGGAAATGATGGCCACTCAAAAAGCAGATCCTCTCCCAACAATACTTATAGAATCAATACAAAGCGAAAATAAGAAAAGGCTTGGTGACTTAGAAACATATGTTAAGGCTTTTAAAAATATAACGAATGGCCTATTGAATATGTCTGTACCAAGTGATTTCTCTCAATTACATCTAGAACTCCTAAATTCTTCTAGTGCTGTTTACACTGATTTGAAAGCAATGTCAGAGTTTCTAGATGACCCAATAAAAGGTATTATCTCTGTAAAACAATACTCTGATGACCTTGTGCTTATGGAAACTATTCAGGAAAAAATAAATGTCTTATATAAACAAAAAATGGGGATAAAATAGTTACTTTTCAACACAAAATGCTAGTGCGAGAAAAATAACTGGTATATAATAATAGATGTTGATTTAGGTCTAAATTCAAATGAAAAAAATAAAAAAAATATTTGGATCTTTACTTTTTGTTTTTGTACTATCCACAACTTTGTTTGCAGTTCCACAAAGAAGTTATGCTTTCTGGGGTATCGCTGATATTAGTTTTGACCCATGGAACTTTGTTCAAAATAACGTAACTGCTGTATCAACAAGCATAACTGCTGGCTCAGGAACAGTAACCGCAGTAATGACAACGGGAAGTAAAATAAAGGAATTTATACTAGACCCAGCTGCTAGAGTTGCCATGAGAACCATAATACAGAGGGTTACCGCTCAGACAGTAAACTGGGCGAATTCTGGTTTCAAAGGTAATCCAGCCTTTATAACAAACCCAAAACAATTTTTCTTAAATGTAGGTGACAATGTAGCCTCAAACTTCCTTTCGAGCTCTGGGGTAAACCAACTATGTACACCATTTAGGTCAAAAGTTAGACTTGCTTTGGTTAAAAACTACATATCAGAAGAACAAAATTTCTCTTGTACACTGAGTATACTAAAGAACAACTACACTCAATTTGCAAAAGATTTCACTGGTGGTTGGGATGCTTGGTTTGAAGTTACTCAAAATACTCAAAATAACCCTTACGGTGCGTACATGGCAGCAGAGGATGAGCTAAATGCCAAAATTGCTGAGGAAAAAAACAAATATCAACAACAGATAGACCAAGGTAGGGGATTCCTATCGTGGGAAAGATGTCCTGATAACGCAGTTGTTACGGCAGCAAACCAAGCCCAACTCTCCACTGACTCTGGTAAGAAATTTGAAATTGGTGACTGTGCGGGACCACTAGAGGCAGCTACACCGGGTAGTGTTATAGAATCTCAATTACAAAAATCTCTTGGGGCTGGTATAGATCAATACATATCAGCTAAAAATTTTGATGAGGTTCTTGGTGCTGTTGTTGTCGGCTTATACAAAAGAGTCGTCGGTGGTGGTCCTGGCTTGTTAGACAAAACTCCTGGCGGACAAAATCTTCCTCCTCCACCAACTTCTGGAGCTCCAACTATAGCCTTACAGGGTCAAAACCCTCTAAACGTTCTTACTGGTACGAGACTGAATGACCCTGGTGCTGTAGCTTATGATGCGAGTGGAGTAGATCTCAATGTTCTCGCAGTAAGCAACGTAGATACATCATATGCTGGAAGCTACAATATAACCTACTATGCCACAAGCACTAATGGGCTTCTAGTTTCATCAAAAACAAGAACTGTTATTGTTGGAATATTCAACAATAACCCAAACTCTTGTCTAACACAGACATACGCAACTTACGCCTCAACTTGGCCAGCACTTTTGGATCTATTAACCATAAAACTAGGAAATATAGACGAGGGTCAAATAAAAAGAGCACTTACCACAATGATCTCTGTAACAAATGCAGAGAGAGTCTATCTGATTTCCCAAAAACAAAAGGATGTTATTGTTGACCTAGAAGATATACTAACAAAAATGGACGACTTGTATGAATACGCTGATAGAGCAGATGAAAACTCAATCAGAGATGTCCTGCAACTAGAAAGGGATAGGTCTGATTTAAAAGAAGCCCTGAAAAACTTAACTACAGTCTATTCTTGTCCTATTCCACCACCAACTTATGCACTTACTCCAATAGACACATCACCAACTGCAGGAGGTGGAGGAGGAAGTTGTATAGCTCCTTCAGACGCTTCGACCAGATGGCCAAATCATCAGGCAGAAGTTGATGCAGCAAAAGCACAGCTAGCAGCTAGTGGCATGACATGGCAAACTTCAGATCCAAACTTTGAGTGTAACAGATTTGAAATAACCAGATTGGCAGCAAAAATGATTGGTGGAGCGGCAGGAATATACTCAAAACCTGTAGGAGCAAACTGTAACGGTTATGCGATAGATATAGTTGCATTTAACGATGGTTATCTATATGACGTAACCGTTGGAGTAGACGGTGCACCAACACAATGGGGTGCGGCAACATGTAATCCACCAGATCCTAGTAGGTGGGTAGCACCGTAAGAGTTGTTGGTCTAAAAAATGAAAAAAATATTTACCAATATAACAATAGTAATACTTTTTATAGGGATTTTTGTTCCTAGTTCAAACGTTAATGCCCAAAACCCAATAAATCCTGGTCCAGGTGATATAGGAACTTGTACGTATCCTGGTCCAAATCAACAACCAACACCAAACCTGCCATACAAAATATGTATAGATGGCGGAGGAACTTGGACAGCCAACCCGCCTTCATCCCAAACACAACCAACTCCAGAACAAAAAGCTGATGATGGTGGTTGGTCATTAAGTAACGCTTTTTTTGGTGGAATTAACGACTTTGTAAGTGGAATTTTCTACGGAATACTGATGATGATGTCTTGGATAGTTTGGTTTGCAGGAACACTACTAAACTACGTTCTAGACTTTACTATAGTTAATATGCAAAAAAATATATCGGGCTTAACTGGTATAAATATTGCTTGGAAAATTATTCGAGACCTTATGAATATAGTTTTTATATTCCTATTAGTGTATGAGGGTATAAAGCTAATCATAGACCAAGGCGATCTAAAAAGTTTGAAAAATTTTATATTTGGGGTAGTTCTGGCCTCACTACTCATAAACTTTAGTCTATTTTTCACAAAAGTTCTAATAGATGCTTCAAATGTAGTAACTTTGGGAATTTATACCTCCATAACTGGACCTAGTAACTCACTTATTAACTCTGGACTATCCGACCCAATAACAAACGCTCTGGGTGTAAGCTCAATTTATGGAGATAAAGCTCCACCAGACATATTTACTGGTAGAAACATGGGGAAAAAATTAGTTATGTTATTTGGTTCTGGAATAGTCATACTTGTTACTGCTTTTGCCTTTTTTGCTATAGCAATAATGTTTATTATTAGATTTATAGCCCTAGTTATACTGATGATGACTTCTCCAATAGCCTATATGGGAATGGCCATACCAGCAATGAAATCTTACTCGAAAGAATGGTGGGAATCCCTCAAAGGCCAGCTCCTCTTTGCTCCAATTTTTATGGTTATGATACTTATCTCGATAACTTTCATGTCGAGTCCCGGATTTATAGTAGAAAAAGATTTTGCTTCTCTTATGGACACATCAGCAAAACCAGACTTTTCAACAATGGGCCTGATGCTTAATTTTACAGTTATAATAGGTTTGATATTTGGATCAATAATTGTTTCTAAAAAAACAGCTGCATCTGGATCAAAATACATAGGAAATGCCACAAAAAACCTAACTTCATTTGCCGGTGGAGCAGTATTTGGTGGAGCAGCAAGGTTTAGCAGAAATACTTTGGGCAGGTTTGGAAACTCTTATGCAAACAACCAAGAGCTACTAGACCGAGCAGCAAGAGGGGATAAATTTGCTAGAGCACAACTTGCTGTTGCAAACAAAGCAGCAACCAGCACGTTTGACGCTAGAGGTTCTTCTGCCTTTGGTAAAATAGCCTCCGGAGCGGGTATGGAAAAGGACTTTGGAAAAGCGGATGACTCAAAGAAGCAGAACTTTAGAAAGATCAGAGAAGAACAGATAAAGAAAGATGTTGATGATGCAAAGAAATACAAACCAAATGATGCTGCTGTAGATGAAGCAAAAGCAAGACTTAATAGTCAAGAGTTCAAGGATGCAGAAGAAAAAAGAGCTAGGGAACGAAAAGAATATTTGGAATCAGAAGCTTATCTAAAATCAGACGAGAAAAAGAAGGAGACTGGAATGGAAGAATCTAATAGAAAAGACGCTATCGCGTTAAGAGATAATGACATTAAAATTAAATCATCAGAAGACTCCATCAAGAAACTCAAGGAAGATGAAAGAAATCAGGCTGAGTATATTAAAAAACAAATGGAAATGGGACTACTTAATGGAGATGAGCTAAAAATACAAGAGAAAAAGAGTAGCGAGATAAAAGAAAAAATAAGGAGAAAAGAACAGGAGCTTGAGTTACAAGAGATGCAGAAGAAAAATCTTGCTGAGTTTATTGCAAAAAGAGAGATAGAACTAAAAAATATAGCTCATGAAAAAGAGAACTATATGTCGGAAGAAAAAAAGAAGCTAATTGCACTGGCAGGTGGACAGAAAACAAAGGATGATAATGGCAAAGTTAGAAAAAACAGCGAAGGTAAAATTGTAGACCAATTTGGAAATGTGGTGAATGAAAGTAAAGTAATTGAAAATTCCTATTCTCAGAGACTTGAGGCTCGCGCAAAAAGAGAAGAGGCTGGACCTGCGTGGCGTTGGTCAGCAAACATAATCGGAACGCCGTTATCAGCCGTTATTCCAATGAAGCCAAAAACAAAAGCAGACAGAAGTGAAACTGCTAGGCAAATAAGAAAACTAAAGTCTGGAAAAACTCCTGAACAGGAAGCTGCGGAAGCTTTTAGCAAGTTAAAGAAAGCTGCGGAAGCAAAAGGGGATAGAACATACACCACAGAAGAAGAGTCTGCTCCTGGACCAGTAGCTCCAGAGGCTAAACCAGCCGAGGAGACACCACCAACAGCATAAAAATATGGAGCCAACAAATATAACAACAAAATACCTCGAATCTTTACCTGATAACATTAAAAATGTTATTTCTAATCCAAATATAGAAAGTCGTATCAAAGAAATATCTAGAAAATATTCTTTAAATGCCGAACAAGGAGAGAGTTTGGTTGATATAGTAATGCTAGTTTTAGTGGGGATTGATAGCCCAGACACACTGATCGAAAACATAATGTCAGATTTGTCCGTTTCTGAAATTGTAGCAGAACAGATAATGAATGATCTGGAAGGTCGGGTATTTGAATATGCACTTAAAGAATCTGGTAGCACTGATGAGGTACCAAGGGTTAGTAGAGCAACGGCAGTTGATGTCAATTTGCCAGAAATACGACCTGATAATCTACCCTCAACAGAAGTTACAGATCAAATACCAGTAAAAAATAATGTGCCTGTTTACACACCAAAACCAAAAGTTTTAGTGGGGGAACCTGTGCAGACTCCAGTATCTGTACCACGCTTTAGAGCTGTGCCACTTACCGATAACGAAATCGGAGCTGACTTTATTCCAAAATTAGCACCAAAACCTTCTGCCGGTGGAATAATGGAGTCAAAACTAAACAATGTAACGCCTGGAATTACAGAAACAAAAAAAGACAATTCTCCTATAATAAAGAACTATTCGGTAGACCCTTATAGAGAACCATTAAACTAAAGCTATGAGATACCAAGTACCACAATTTATAGAAGTAGAAGATAAAATAATCGGGCCATTTACGATAAAACAGTTCGTCTACATGGCAGGGGGAGCGTTTATGTGTTACATAATATACACTTATGTGCCATTTTTTATAGCAATTTTTCTTCTGGCGATAGTTGCTCCTCTGGGTCCGATGCTTGCTTTCTATAAAATAAATAACAAACCATTTATAGACTTTCTTGAGTCTGCATTTCTATTTTACACCAAAAACAATCTCTACCTTTGGAAGAAAGAGGATCGGAGTATAAAAAAAGAAACCACTGACTATGCAGAAGAATCTGCAAACCAAGTTTTTGTTCCAAGGCTTTCTGAAAGTAAACTGAAAGAACTTTCTTGGTCACTAGACATAAACGAAAACCTTAATCCACTAACAGGGGAGGATGGCAAAACAACAAAATAAAATGATTTTTTTAATAAATAGTGGATTGAAAAACTAGATGATGATTACTAGATACTGTATACTATTGTTATGGTAGTTTCTTCAAAAGCAACACAAGAATTTGTTCCAATACAAGAGGTTCGTGATGGCATAGTTATGCTAAAGGATGGCACTATGCGGGCTGTAGTTTTGGTATCTTCTCTAAACTTTAGTCTCAAGTCTGATGATGAGAGAAATGCGATAATACTCCAATTTCAAGATTTTTTAAACTCGCTAGATTTTTATGTACAGATATCTGTTCAATCAAGAAGACTCGATATAAGGCCCTACATTGCTCTACTCGAGGAAAGGTACAAAGAACAGATGAATGATCTTATGAAAATCCAAACCAGAGAATACATAGAGTTTATCAAGAAATTTACTGAGACGACGAATATAATGACAAAGAGTTTCTTTGTTGTTGTTCCTTACGATCCAGCAATGCTGAGCATAAAAGGTGGGTCAGGTATAAACCCTTTTAGAAAAACTTCTAGCTCCGAGGAAAAGAGAAGTAAATTGGCCTCTTTTGAAGAAAACAGGACTCAACTTGAACAAAGGGTGTCAGTGGTGGAGCAGGGTCTTTCTAGATGTGGAATACGTGTTGTTAGACTTGGAACAGAAGAAGTTATAGAACTATTTTATAAGATATTTAATCCAGGAGACACAGAGAAACCTATTAAAACTAGCTAAAACATATGGGAATATTTGATTTTTTAAAAAAAGAAAAAAAAGAGGAGGTTGTATCGACAATTCTACCTCAACAAATCTATGACTCAGGAGCTCTAGAATTAAAAGACATTATTGCACCCAGCGCACTAGAGGTTACACCCAAACAAGTAAACCTTGGTGAGAAAGTCTTGAGAAGTTACTTTGTTATTTCTTACCCTAGATATCTTACAGAAAACTGGTTCGCGCCAATAATAAACCTTGATAAGATATTTGATATAGCTATATTTATAAAACCAATAGATACTGCGGGTGTACTTAGAAGTTTCCAGAAAAAAGTGGCAGAGGTTCAAAGTCAGATAAACTCTAGAGAGGCAAAAGGTTTGGTGAGAAACCCTATGTTGGATACAGCATATCAAGACCTTGAAAACCTGAGAGACCAACTACAGCAAGCTCAAGAAAGACTTTTTGATATTGGACTATACATAACAATATACGGGAACTCAGAAACAGAACTAGATAAAATTGAGTCTGAAATAAAATCGATCTTAGAAGCGAAGCTCGTGTATGTAAAACCTGCATTATTCCAACAAGAGCAGGCATTCAAGACAACTATTCCTATAGGAACTGATGATCTAAAAGTATATAGCAAGCTAAACTCTTCACCTCTTTCATCACTATTTCCTTTTGTGTCTTTTGACCTAACATCAGACAGGGGAATACTTTATGGAATAAACCGACACAACTCATCACTAATTCTTTTTGATAGATTTTCTTTAGAAAACTACAACTCTATCACTTTTGCGAAGTCAGGATCTGGAAAATCTTACGGGACAAAACTAGAAATACTCCGTACACTAATGTTTGATACAGATGTAATCGTTATCGACCCAGAAAAGGAATACGAATACCTAGCAGAAGCTGTTGGAGGAAGATACTTCAACATATCACTTAACTCTGAACACCACATAAACCCGTTTGAACTTCCAACTCCATCAGAGGGGGAGTCGTTCTCTAGTGTGTTGCGATCAAACATAATAAATCTTGTTGGACTATTTAGAATCATGATGGGAGGACTTTCTCCAGAGGAAGATGCCATTATTGACAGAGCCATAACAGAAACATATGCCCTGAAAGATATTACTGCAGACTCAAACTTTGAAAACGTCGAGCCACCTCTAATGTCAGACTTCGAGTTGGTGCTTTCAGGTATGGAAGGAGGAGACTCTTTAGCACAAAGGCTAACAAAGTATACCAGAGGAACTTGGGCTGGATTCATAAACAAACCTTCAAACGTAGATATAAACCAAAAATTCATAGTCTTTTCTCTTCGGGACATGGAGGACGAGCTAAAGCCGATAGCCATGTATATTATAATGCACTATATATGGAACATGATTAGAAAGAAGCTTAAAAAGCGACTTCTAGTCATTGATGAGGCTTGGTGGATGATGAAGTCTGAAGATACTGCTTCATTCCTGCTTTCTCTTGCAAAAAGAGGAAGAAAATACTACTTAGGACTCGCCACAATTACTCAGGATGTAGATGATTTTATGAAATCTCCATATGGAATGCCAATTATTACAAACTCATCTATACAAATACTTTTAAAACAGTCTCCAACATCCATAGACAAACTCCAACAAACTTTTAACCTTACGGATGAAGAAAAATACCTATTACTAGAGTCGGATGTGGGAGAGGGCATATTCTTTGCAGGATTGAAACACGTCGCAATAAAAATCATAGCTTCATATACAGAAGACCAGATAATAACGTCTGATCCTTCCCAGATTCTCTCAATAAAAGCTGCAAAATCTGAGTTAGAAAACTCTGTAAAATAAATGGATGGAAATAAATCAAAAATATCAAATGTTGAATGGGGTCTAGTTATAGGTGCGCTTTTTGCTATCGATATAACTCAAATAATAATCGAATGGTTGCTTGGATGGATTGGAATCGGTATATTTATCAATTGGATAATTGATTTGATGACAGGAATGAGTCTGGCTTTATATCTACAACTCCGAGGGCAGAGCATGGTCAACCCAAAACGTTTAGCTGGTATAGTTGGAACTTTTGTGGCTGAGCTAATACCTATAGTAGATCAGTTGCCGCTTTGGGGAATGGATGGAATATTTAACATGGTAATTTCAAAGAGCGATACGCTTGTCTCTAAAATTCCTGGTGGCTCAAACCTAACCACCGGGATTGAGCTAACAAAAACTAATCCGAACCTCCAACAAAAACCATAAGGGATCAGATTGATAATTCCACATCACAAATAAGAAAAATGGATGCTGCCATTAAAAATAAATCACAAAAAAATTATGGATCGGAGTGATGTTGTGTACAATATGGTTTTTCATACACAATAATGTGTTAAAATATATACTAATGAAAAACTGTGCTTATATACTATTGTTAATGCTCATTTTCGCACTATCTTCCACAGTTAGTGCACAGATTGAGGTGCCCAGCACAACAGATATAAATATTGAGTTGATACCCTCTAGTCCAAAACCAAACGAACTAGTTAGCGCGTCTATAACTAGTTATTCAACAGACATTAATAGTGCAAAAATAACTTGGAGTGTAAACGGAAAAACTCAAAAAAGTGGCGTTGGAGAAAAAGGTTTTATTTTTAACTCTGGTGATGCTGGCACAACAAATATTCTTTACATATCAGTAAAAACAAAGGAGGGGGAGCTTATAGAAAGAAGCCTGACTGTATCACCTGTAAGTGTAGATCTTATTTGGCAAAATGATAGCTTTGTTCCACCTTTTTATAAAGGCAAGGCCTTGTATAGCCACCAGAACAAAATAACCTTTATAGCTCTTCCACACATCTTTGATAATGGAAAAGAAGTTTCTCCAAAAAATTTAATATACACATGGAAAAAAAATGGATCGGTAGTGGATTCCGCTTCTGGGTATGGAAAAAATACCTATACAACTGAAGGATCGGTCATATCTAGAACACTAAATATAGAGGTTAATGTAACATCACCAACAACAAGTGCTGGTGGGTATGCACATACAATAGTCACACCAATAGAACCCTCAATTGTGTTTTACAAGAAAAACCCTTTGTACGGAATAGAATTCCAAACAGCATTATCTGGAGCCGTTAATATAAAAAACTCAAATGAAATAAACATTTTAGCAGTTCCTTTTTTCTTTGGTGTTACCGATAAAAAATCAATAGATCTTACATATATTTGGTCAATAAATGGCAGTGAAATATCAAATACAGGATCAAGCAATCAGGTGTTTCGTAAAAAAGAGGGGACAGAAGGAAACTCTTTTATATCACTCTCAATAGAAAACTCAAACAAAATACTACAGTACGCGTCTGCGGATTTCAATTTGGTTTTCAATAATAAGTCATCACTATAAAAATATGAATAAAATCATTAAAAATTCACTGCTTATTTTAACAATTTGTTTCTATCTCTTTCCTTTTGTAACAACCGTCGCCCAAACACCAACTCCATCGGATTACGTTGTTTTAACACCATTACCAGGAACAACCAACTGTGGAAACAACACAACAAACAGTGGTTGCGTAACTAACCTTGGACTATATTTGCCACAGATGTTTAATCTTATAGTTGCAATAGCAGCTGGACTTGCTTTTGTGATGATAACACTTGGAGGTATAACTTATGCGACTACTGACGCAATAATGGAAAAAAGCCAAGGTAAAGAGTGGGTTACTAATGCAATTTATGGACTACTTTTAGTTATTTCGGCTTATGTAATTTTGTATACAATAAACCCTCAGATACTTGAATTTAGTCTGGATATTAAACAACCCGTCATTATAAACAACGCTCCTGGTGCTGTAGCCATATCTCCGATGACGGCTCAAGAAATAGCTGATGATGCTGCTGTCAGAGCTCAATTAACAGGAATCAAGGTAAACCATACGGCTTGTATAAATGGTGGAACAAGAGGTTGCACAAACCTGAATGGGCTACCTCAGAATGCAATCGACGGAATAAATGGCTTAGCCACAACAATAGGAGCAAACAACATCACAATAACAGGGGGGACAGAAGGCGGTCATGCAACACATGGTGTGGGAAAACCTATGGTAGATCTTTCTCCAAATGTAAGAATTACTTCCTTATTAATGGGGCCAACAGGTATACCCCATGATGGATATTCCAAGTCTGTATCTTTTGGTCTTAATGGTAAATATCACGCAACCTTCACATACGAGAGTGCTGGTGGTAATCCAAACGGAACATCAACTGGCGATCATTGGCATGTAATATTTAATTAACTATGTCTAAAAAAAACATACTTCTAATAAGCTCTCTCGTTCTAGGATTAATCTTTGTGGGCCTTGTGGTTTATCTTTTATCAATAAACTCAAAAGCGACATCTACTGGTGGAATTTCTGTATTTAGAAAATTCCTTCCTTTTGGTGGGGACACTGTAATAGTGGATGATGAAAATAATACCGCCACCAGCACACCGAAAGAAGAAACTCCTGGTAATTCTGAAAATTTTAAACAGTCTCTTAGAAAAATATCGTCCGAACCTGTTGCTGGCGCTGGAACTCTTGATATAAAATTAGGGACAATAGTGCGTTATGTTGAAAAAGCCACCGGACACATTTATGAAGTTGAACTATTTTCACCAAAACATGAGCGGATTTCCAATACCACAATACCATTAACGTACGATGCTTTGTGGGGCAACAAGAATAACTCATTGGTTGCTAGATATTTAAACAGTGATGACGCGCAAGTAGAAAGCTACTATCTAACACTTAACAACAGTAGTTCCACAGAAAATACACTGAAGAGCATCGCCCTACCAAAAAACATAGAGGACGTATCCTCTTTTGGAGCAAACTTCTTTTACTTAGTACAGAATACAAATTCCTCTACTGGTTACGTGAGTGATTTTAATGGCAAAAACAAAATGATCTGGAGTTCTGATATCAAAGAGTTGACCACTCAATTTGTAAACTCAAAAATAGTAGCTCTGAACACAAAACCTGCACAAAAAATCTCAGGTTATCTGTACTATGTAGATACGGCGACAGGACAAAACAAGAGAATTTTAGGAGATATATCTGGACTAACCACACTTTCTGATCCACTGGGTGAAAAAATTGCTCTTTTATCACAAGATGATTCTGTTAGATTTATGTTTTATACAGTAAAAACAAAGGCTTACGTTGATATTAACCCAATAACATTCCCAGAAAAGTGTGTTTGGAGCAAAAAAGACACAAATGTTTTATACTGTGCCGTTCCCAAAGATTACATATCTGGAAACAGTCTAATATCTTGGTACAAAGGACTTATTTCATATTCTGATGATATATGGAAATACGATCTAAAAAATAATGTATCGACTATAGTGGGAGAATTGAGCAAAGCCTCCTTGGTGGACATTGATGTTATAAAGCCCCTACTATCTGAAAACGAACAATATATAGTCTTTATAAACAAGAAAGACAACTCTCTCTGGAGTTTGGACCTACTTCAGTAAAACCTAAACAACAAGTGTGTGTTTGTGGTACTTTCTCCTTATATATATCTCTTGAACGATTGCAAAAATGTTACTTGTGATTAGATATAAAGCTATAGCAGAAGATATTGTGTAGGCAATAATAGTCATCAAAACAGGGAAGAAGTACTTCATTTGCATAGTCATGGCCTTCTGTAGGTCGCTCTGTGGGGTGTTTTCTTCATTCTTTGTTGTTGGTGAGGAGGCCAAACTTATCTGGTAATAAGTGGTCAATCCAGCAATAACAGCCAAAATCATACTCTTTTCAGAAATGTTGATTAGGTGAAGAAAAACCATGTTGATATTTTCTGGGGAAGAAACAAAAGAATAAAGTATTGTAGTGTTTATAATTGGTAATCCGGACTTCAAAAACACTCTATACAGTCCGATCAGGATAGGAAGTTGAATTATAAGTATAAATATACCAGCAAAAGGGTTTATGCCTTTCTCTTTATAATATTCGAACTGCTTCTTTGCTTGTTCTTCTTTATTGTCTTTGTATTTCTCCTTAATAAGGGCAAGGTCTTTCTCTGCACTCTTCATTTCAAGCTGAGACTTTGAAGCTTTTATTGAGAGAGGAAGAATAATTATCTTTATTACAATAGTAAATATAATAATAATGACACCTGCATCAAAAAAGGGGAGTAGATCCATCAAAAGAATCAGCCCGTTATAAAGTGGTTGTGAAATTATAAGATTAAAAAGTGATGACATTTGGTTATTCTAACATATAAGAACCTGAAAGTAATGCTTCTATTTCTTTCTCCAAAATACTGAATTTTACAGGAATTGATCCCTTCTTATAAACAAAAAAGAGAAAGTACCCGGATTTTATATTACTTAAAAATTTTGATACTACTGAGTACCCAATTCTTCTGTATCTATTTCTATCAACAGCTTTTGGACAAACCTTCTTTGAAACAGAAAAAGCCACTCTTGATGGGCTGTTTTCTGGCATTTTATCCAAATAAAGCAGTAGTTTTGAAGAATTAAACCTTATTCCGTGAGATAGTATATGTGTGAAATTATCTCTCGGTATTCTTCTGTTTTTTGGAAGCATTTTAGATTTACTTACCAACAGTTGTTATAGCCTTTCGTCCTTTTCTTCGTCTCCTAAGTAATGTATTCTGGCCTGTTTTTGTTCTACTTCGAACTAGGAAGCCGTGGGCTTTTGCTCTTTTTCTTTTTTTAGGTTGATATGTTTTTGACATGTTTTTGGTTTATGGTGAACAAATATCAGATATGTCTCTGTACACATATTATTAACATATCTATAGCTTTTTAACAAGTACTATCTTTTTTCCTTTTCTATATAATATGTTCCATGATGGATAACAAAAAACTTTGGGATAGTGTTTTGGTAGAGATGGAGTTAACTTTATCTAAACCAAATTTCAATACTTGGTTTAAAGATACATCCATAATCAAACAAGAAGACGGTGCAGTTTATCTTGGAGTCCCAAATACATTTGTTCAAGACTGGCTTGGTAGTAAATTTCACAACCAAATATTAAAAGCCTTAAGAAATATTTCTAGCACAATACAGTCTCTTCACTATATTATTTCAAAAGAGGAAATGAAGGATAGACCTTCCCAAGAAAAGATCCCTCAACAAACAAGAGAGCTCCCGATAGCAGATACCTTTATAAACAAAGAAGACAACCTGAACCCTAGATATACTTTTGAGTCTTTTGTTGTTGGCCCATTTAACGAATTCGCCCACGCTGCCAGCCAAGCAATTATTAAAAAACCTGGAATTGTATATAACCCTTTGTTTATATATGGAGGCACAGGTCACGGAAAAACACATCTTATGCAGGCGGTGGGGAACCACCTGAAAAATTCTAGTAACAAAAAGGTGTTTTATACTACGTCAGAAAAATTCTCTCAAGAATACGTTAATGCTCTACAGTTAAACAAACCTAATTTCTTTAAAGAAAAATATAGAAAGTATGATGTTCTTATTATGGACGATATTCAGTTTTTCTCTGGCAAAATGCAACTTCAGGAACAGCTTTTTCATCTTTTTAACCATTTATATGAGAACAACAAGCAGATTGTATTTTCATCAGATAAGCACCCTGGCTTAATCCAAGATCTAGAAGATAGACTAAAGAGTCGTTTTAGTGCTGGTATGATTGTTGATATACCAACACCAGACAACGAGTCGAGAGCTGCCATAATACGAACAAAATCAGCTTCAAGTAAGTACCCTTTATCAAAAGAGGTTATAGATTACCTTGCTTACTCTATAACAGGGAATATTCGAGAGCTTGAGGGAATTATAAATTCTGTTACTTGTCAGTCTGATTTAAAGGAAAGGGAACTATCATTGGTAGAAGTAAAGAATTTTGTAAAAAACAACACAAAACCGAAAAAACTAGTATCAACAAAGGAGGTTGTTAAAGCTGTTGCTGAGTTCTATAACATAGAAGAACAATTAGTATACGATAAAACTAGAAAAAAGGAGGTTATTAAACCTAGACAGGTGATTATGTTTATTTTAAGGGAAGATTTTAATATATCTTATCCAGCCATAGGAGAAAAACTGGGTGGTAGAGACCATACAACAGTGATGCACTCTTGCGAGAAGATAAAGAATGACATGAAAGCAGATGAGAATTTGGTTCAAGAAATCACTCAATTGCGGTCTATCTTTGTGTAAAAAACTGTGTATAGTGTGTAGATAAGCTATTTAAAATCCTGTGTAATCGTGTTAATTAGATTTAATAACTTTGTAAAAGTTAGAGTTTTCCACACTTTTACCACAGTTATCCACATGTATATTTGTCATAATATGGCTATATATATAGATTTTATAGAGTAATCCAGTTATATACAGGACTAGTAGTAGTAGATTTCTTAAATAAATAAAAAGACTAAAATTAATACTATGAATATAGAGTGTATAAAAGATAAGCTTTCATATGCGGTAGCAAAGGCAGAAAGGATTACAGCAAAGAACATAACCTTACCAGTTCTGAGTTGTATACTACTTGAAGCAAAAGACTCTACTTTGACTATTAGATCAACAAACTTAGATCTTGGTTTAGAAATAACTGTACCTGTTAAAGTAAACAAACCTGGAAAAATAGCTGTCTCAGGTTCAATCTTGTATAGCTTTATATCAAACATAACCAATGATAAAAACGTAACATTGGAGGCAATAGACGGAAACTTAAAAGTTTATACAAAACATTCAGAATCTATTATAAAAGCATTTCCTGTAGATGATTTTCCTAACATACCAAAGGTTATAAATGAAAAATCTTTTACTTTTAATGTCCCAAACTTAATAAAAGGTTTTAAATCTGTTATGTATAGTTCTTCAGTTTCTACTATACGGCCAGTTTTATCTAGTATTTTACTTGCATCTGAAGAGGATAGTGTTGTTTTTGTTGCTACAGACTCATTTAGATTGGCTGAAAAAAGAGTTGGAACAAAGAATCATAAAGAATTTAATCAGATACTTATACCATTTAAGAATGTTGGAGAAATAATTAAGACATTAGAAGATATAAAAGAGGACGCTCAAGTTTATTTAAATGAAAATCAAATAGCTTTTCATTATAACGACATCTACATAACCTCTAGGGTTATAGATGGAACATTCCCCGACTATAAACAGATTATTCCAAAAGAGACAAAAACAGAGGTTACTTTGTTAAAACAGGACTTTTTAAGTAGTCTTAGAATATCAAATATCTTTTCAGATAAATTTAGTCAGGTTACATTTTATATTTCACCAAAAGATAAAATTTTTAGAATTACTACAAAAAATATGGATGTAGGTGAAAACATAAACAACCTCGACGCTGTTATAAAAGGGGAGGAGTTAACAATTAGTTTTAACTACAAATACATTATTGATTGTTTTCAGTCTATAGAATCTGACTCTGTTACTCTGATGTTATCTGATATGAGTAGAGCAATGGTTATTAAAGGGACTAACGATAAGTCGTTTTTGTATTTAGTAATGCCAATGAATAAATAGTGATGTTCAATATTGAGCAATATCTAAAAAGATTCTCCAGAAACCTATTCTCTATAGAGGAAAATAAAGTAAAAATACTAGAAATAGTTAGAAATTATACAAAGTTGAATTTAAATATTTCAGATTTAGAGTTAAAAAACTATATTGTTTTTGTAAGAACAAATGCGGTAGGTAAGAATCAAATTTTTTTAAACAAAACAAAGATTCTTGAAGAAATTAGTAAACAAAATATTAAAGTAGTTGATATAAAATAGTTTTTATTGAAAACCATTTTCCGTAGCCCATTTCCTTACAGCATATTCCCATCTCTCGAATTGAGAATCCATACTAGGGAATATTGGTTGTCCTCCTCGAGGATCATCCTTATTAACCCAATAAAGTATAGAATGAACACCTCCAGATAGAGATTCTTGCGGTGTGTTATTTGGGTCAAAAACGGTTCCTACTGGTATATTAGAGACTCCACCTTGCCATTTTCCTCTTAATACTGGCTTTAAGTCAAAAGAAGACTCTTTTTGGGGCTTTGTAAAAGTGTTTCCAGGATCAGTTTTAAGTACTTCATCCATGAAAGCTCTCCACATAGGAGCAACTATAAGGCCAGAAACCTTTTTTGCCATTGGTGTGTTGTCGTTATTTCCTGCCCAGGTTCCAACAACGATGTCTGGAGTGTAACCAACAATCCAAGCATCCTTATAGTTGTTTGTTGTACCAGTTTTTACTGCAACATCACGACCAGGGAAGTAGATAGAAGAATTTGTTCCATATAGAGGCGCTCTTGCGATGTTGTCATTTAATATATCTGATATTTTTCTAGCAACTTCTGGTTCCAAAACCTGTTTTGGTCGAGGAGTTATTTCTTCTAATATTTTTCCATTCTTATCTTGAACTTTTAAGATTGCTGTATAAGGATTTCTCATTCCTTCTGTTGCAAAGACTCCGTAGGCGGAAGTCATATCAAGTAAAGAAACTTCGCCGCCCCCAAGAACAAGTGTCAGTCCATACTGGTTTTGATCTCCCAGGTTTGTGATACCCATACTTTCAGCTAGGTTTATTGAGTCTTTTATTCCAGCAAGGTAGAGTGTTTTTACAGAGGGAACGTTTATAGACTGAGCAAGTGAATCTCTAAGTGTCATTGGTCCTCTAAATTTATCATCATAGTTTCCGGGAGAGTAACATCCATCTGTGCTTGTAAAATTATCAACAGCACACTTTGTAGAAAATTGTGTTGGAACATCAAACAAGACAGTGTCCGGTGTGTAGCCCTTTTTAAAAGCTTCTGCATAAACAAACGGCTTGAATGTTGAACCAGGCTGTCTTCTTGCTGTTGTTACGTTAAATTGGCCATCTATTTTTGTATCAAAATAATCTCTTGATCCAACCATTGTTAAAATACCTCCAGTTTTTGGGTCTATCGCAACAAAAGCATCATTCGATCCATTGAAACTTTTCTCGTTTATTTCTGCGTATTGTCTTGCTATTGCTTCAGCTTTTACCTGAAGTTCATAGTTTAATGTAGTAGTAACTTTTAAACCTCCTTGTTCTATAACATCAGCGCCATATTTTTTCTCTAAATAATCTTTAATAAACATAACAAAATGGGGGGCTCGTATACTAGAATTTGATTGTGGTAGAAACTCTACCTTTTCATTGATTGCAATATCGTGCTCCTCCTGAGTTATTTTTTTGTCTTTAAGCATTTCCTTTAGAACCAGATTCTTCCTTTTATCAAGAAGATCTCTGTTTTTTCCATAAGGAGACAGTCTCGACGGTGCTTGTGGGAGGGAAGCTAGATAGGCTGCCTGTGCAAGTGATACAGAACTAGATGTTGTAGCAAAAAAAGTTTGACTGGCTTCCTCAACACCATATATGGTTCCCCCGTAGGGATTTTCGTTCAAATACATACTCAAAATCTGATCTTTGCTTATTACATTTTCTAGTTTTAGAGACAATGCAATTTCTTTAATTTTTCTTGTAACAGTCTTGTCTCCGACTAGAAGTGAATTTTTAACAACTTGCTGTGTTATTGTTGAGCCACCCTGTGAATACTCTCGATTAATAAAATTCACAATTACAGCTCTAATAAAAGAGGTTGGTTTGAATCCACTATGTGTGTAAAAGTCTTTATCCTCTATAGATATGGTGGCGTCTTTAATATACTGACTAATGCTTTCAAGTGAAACGACCGTTCTTTTTGCTTTATTATGAACATCGTACAGAAGTATTTTTCCTGTATTATCATAAATTTTTGTTGATTGGCTAACTTTTCTTTGTTCGATTGTGTCCAAAGAAGGGATTTGGAAAGTTGAAACCCAGATAAGGAGTATTCCACAAACAATAACTCCACATGAAAAGGCAAAAACGAGCAAATTTCTCAGTTTATGTTTTGTAAAAAGACTTTTTTTCATATCTCGTATTTTATCATATTTATGGTAAAGTAATAATATGTTTAGCTTCAAAAACGAAAAAATAAATACTGACTTGGAAAAAATAGAAGATATTCTTACTAGGGGGGTAGAGGATGTTTTTGTTGTAGAGAGTTTAAAAAAAAGACTTTTGTCTGGCAAACAACAAAGGGTGAAGCTTGGTTTTGATCCAACAGGATCAAAAATTCACATAGGTAGAGCAGTTATTCTAAGAAAGCTAAAAGCCTTTCAAGACCTGGGGCATAAAGTTGTTTTTATTGTGGGGGATTTTACTGCCGAGATTGGAGACCCATCTGATAAGTTAGAAAAAAGACCAATGCTAGACAGAAGTAAAATTCTGGAAAATCTAAAGGATTATAAAAATCAGGTTGGAAAAATAATTGATATTTCAAAAGCTGAATTTTGTTTTAACAGTAAATGGTTGTCAAAACTAGGTTTTCACGAGATTGGGCAATTAGCCGAAAGCTTTTCTGTTCAGCAGATGTCTAATAGAAGGAATTTTAAAGACAGGTTAGAAAAAGGGGAGGAAGTTTCATTGAGAGAATTTTTGTATCCAATTATGCAAGGATATGATTCTGTTGTTGTAAATGCAGATATTGAACTAGGAGGTTTTGACCAACTCTTTAATTTAAAGGCTGGAAGAATCATACAGAGACATTACGGCAAGTTAGAACAAGATGTTCTAACAATAAAAATGCTCGAGGGCACAGATGGAAGAAAGATGTCCACTTCTTGGGGGAATGTTATAAATATAGTCGATGAGCAAAACGATATGTTTGGTAAGGTAATGTCTGTTAAGGATGAATTGATAGTGAAATATTTCACTTTGTGTACAGATTTATCAATGAAAGAAATAGCCGAGATTGATAACAGTATGAATTCTGGAGTTAATCCAAGAGATTTGAAAGTAAAACTTGCACACGAGATTGTGAAAATCTACCATGGAAGTAAAAAGGCTGATACAGCAAGGGAAAATTTTGAGAACACTTTTTCAAAAGGAGGTATTCCTGAAGAAGTAATAGAGGTTAGTGTAAAAAAAGAAGGAAAATTAATAGATATCTTCTTGGATAAAAAAATAGTCAGTTCAAAGTCCGAATACAGAAGACTTGTTTCCGAGGGGGCAGTAACAAACATGGAAACAGATATTAAAATAACAGATCCAGACTTGTTGGCAACTTCTGGGGTTTATAGGGTTGGGAAGAGGAGATTTGTAAAAATAAAATTATAAATAAAAATGACCGAGGATCGCTCGGTCATTTTTATTTATTACAGTTCGTCTTCGTCGTCCATTTTGTCATAAAGAGCGTCCTCCTCTTCTTCCTCTTCGGCTGCCTTTTCTAGAGAAGTGTCTCCAGTAGGATCTTCTTCTCCTTCCTCTACAGGCTCCTCGATTTCTGGCTCAGCGTCGTCTTCATCAAAATCGTGAAGTTCCAAAACTTCTGGAATTTCACCTTTTCCACCTTTGGCTTTTTTACCAAAGCCTGGTTCTTGTATACCACCAAATTCATCTACCTCATTTTCATCATCCCTATCGTCCATATTCTTAAAAATATTATAGATTTCTAATAATTTGATAACACTGGCATATTTGTATCAAATTCAGTTTATTTTGCAAATCGATACAGAATCAGTTTTTGTGGATAACCATATATATAGTATGTCGTTGTAATTTTGTATTCTTTCTGTATAGTAACAATATGTTTATAGATGAACTAACTTTGAATATTTGGGCTGGCAAAGGAGGGGATGGAATAGTCTCTTGGCGCCACGAAAAAGGAATTGACCACGCTGGTCCTGGCGGTGGGGATGGTGGTCGTGGGGGAAATGTCTATCTCAAAGGGGTAAGAGATATAGGTAGACTTTCTGAATATAAATTTGTTAAGGATATCAAGGCGGAAGACGGTGAGAATGGCAAGGGTAATCTTATGCATGGAGCAGCTGGTAAGGATATAACAATAGAACTTCCAGTGGGTAGTGTTATTAAACATATTGAAACAGGAGAGGAGATGGAGGTCCTAGACGAAGAGCCAATATTTTTCCTAAAGGGAGGATGGGGTGGTTATGGTAATGACCATTTTAAGGGTCCAGCTAATCAAAGGCCAAAAGAGTTTACATTAGGAAAGCCTGGTCAGGGTGGCGAGTTTTTTATTGAACTAAAGCTGGTTGTTGATCTGGGTCTTGTTGGTTTACCAAATGCAGGCAAGTCTAGTCTCTTGAATACATTAACAAAAGCAAAGGCAAAAGTTGGGAACTATCAGTTCACTACTCTAACTCCAAACCTCGGAGATTTTTACGGATTTATAATCGCAGACATTCCAGGTCTTATTGAGGGAGCTGGAGAAGGTAAGGGTCTTGGTCATAAATTTCTACGACATATATCTCGTACAAAGATGCTTCTACACTGTATATCTTGTGAACACGAAGATCCAATGGAGGTTTATAATATTATTCGAAATGAGCTTGAGAAATATGACAAAACTCTTTGTGATAAGCCAGAAGCTATTTTGTTTACAAAAACAGACATGATTGAAGGGGATAAACTTAAAACTAACATAGATTCATTTGATAAAATCGGTAAGAAAGTTTTCACACTATCTATAATAGATGACTCTTCTGTAAAAGAATTCAGTGATTCGTTAGTAAAAATACTTAAAAATTTATAATATAGTACTTATATGGAAGACTATAAAATAACAGTAGGCTTAGAAATACACGCTGAATTAAAAACAAACAGCAAAATGTTTTGTGGGTGTAAAAATTCACCTGATGAGGGTGAGCCTAATGCTTATATTTGTCCAATCTGTTTAGGTAACCCAGGAACTCTACCTGTTATTAACAAAGAAGCTGTTAAAAAAGTTCTAATGGTTGGAACAGCACTTGGTGGAAAGATAGCCGATTTCACAGAGTTCGATAGAAAGAATTACTTTTATCCAGACATTCCAAAGGGTTACCAGATAAGCCAATATAAATATCCACTAGTTTCTGGAGGATCACTTGCTGGTGTAGATCTAACAAGAATTCATTTAGAAGAGGACACCGCAAAGTCTACCCACGATACGCCTGGCGTTAGTTTGGTTGATTTTAACCGAGCAGGGGTTCCGCTTATGGAGCTGGTCACTGAGCCTGTTATACATAGTAGTGATGAAGCTATGAATTTTGCAAAGGAATTACAATTGTTACTGCAGTATCTTGGTGTTTCTGATGCCAATATGGAAAAAGGAGAGATGCGGGTTGAAGTGAATATTTCAATAAGTAAAACTGAAAAGTTTGGTACAAAAGTTGAAGTAAAAAATATTAACTCATTTAGAGCTGCGGGCAAAGCTATTGATTTTGAATTGGCTAGACAATCTGAACTATTAGAAAGGGGTGAAAAGGTAGTACAGGAGACAAGAGGGTGGGATGAAAATAAAGAGATAACCTTTTCACAAAGATCAAAAGAGAATGCAAATGACTACAGATATTTCCCAGACCCAGATCTTCCAAAGTTGGTTATATCTGAAATACCTGAGTTTGGGTTGGATGCATTAAAGAAAGATCTACCAGAATTACCTAATGATAAAAGACTTAGATATGAGAAAGATTTTGGTATAAAGAGTTCTGATATTGAGACTTATATTAACAATATAGAGGCCGGTTTGTTTTTGGAGAAACTTGTTGTTGAGTTGTCTAATTCTGGCAATGAGTCAATAAAACTGGCTTCAAACTATATAATTTCAGACATTGTTGGTATGTCTAAGTCTCTAGGTGCTGATTTTAAATTAGGTTTTATAACACCAGAAAGCTTCTCTCGTTTGATAGAAATGATAGTAAAGGGAGACCTTTCTTCTCGTGGAGCAAAAGATACTCTCAAAATAATGTTTGAGGTTGGTGGTGATCCATTTATTATTGCAAAAGAGAATGGTTACATACAGAAGAATGATCCTGAAGAAATAAAGAGAGTAATGCAGGAGATTATAGATAATAACCAAGATAGTGTTGTTCAGTACAAGAATGGCAAGGATTCACTACTCCAGTTCTTTGTGGGGCAGGGTATGAAGGCTATGAAGGGTTCTGGTAACCCAGAACTAATAAAATCTATTGTGCTTGAATTATTAAAGTAAAACAAAAGCTCTCAAAATGAGAGCTTTTGTTTTACTCTTCATCGTTTCTAAATTCTAACCAAAAAGAGATCATTTTTTTGAAGTCCGTTTTTTTATCAAAGTACCCTGGGAAGGATTTGGGGGATAGGATGACTTTTTCCTTTCTGTTCAAACCAGCATATTCTGGATAGCTAGAATACTCGTACTTTTCTAGAAAGTTTTTAGCACTAGTTTTATTCTTTATGCCATTATCTTTCCATTTTGAGTCTACAAGCTTTATGGGGTTCAGGTGTACATATCCAAACAAGTATTTTAGGTACTCATTTTTACTCGCGTGCTCCGCCTTAAATACACCCTGAAAAAGTCTACCATTTCGGTCATTCTTTTTATTGAAATACATGGTGTAGGCGGTGGTCAATTTATGCATAAATTGACTTATACCGTCTTCTCTAGATTCGTGTAACAGTAGGTGAAAATGGTTTGGCATTAGACAATATGCTCCAATATCTACAAGTCTATTCTTTGGACTCGCATCCAGTATCTCATTAAGAGTGGTTCTTCTCATATCTATATGTACAGGGTCTGTAGAATTACATAAATGAAGAAGAGCGACAAATCTTTTATAGTCAGAATCAGACAAAAAAATTTTTCTTTTCTCGACACCTCTATTATAGATGTGATAGAACTCACCAATTGAAAATGTCATTGATCTTGTCATATACACTTATTATACACGAGCAAAAACCTATGCGCGAGGCGAAGCCTCGCGCATAGTGTGAATAGCACAGGAGTCTTAAACACTTATGTAGAAGGGGGGGTTACAAGGCCACTCACTATTTACTTTCAAAATTCTTTGTGTTTTGGTTTTTTAGCATAAAATTACTAAAAATGAATATAAAATAAATAGCAAAAAATACATAGCCGTAGTTGGATGGGAAAATCATATTAGTGTAGATCCTTGATAATTAGAACAAGCGTTCAGAGCTAAGCTGGGATGCTTAACCCAAAAGTACACATCTAGCTCATTCTTTGATCGTAGTCAAAAAGAAGTACATCAAAATATCAGTCATAAAGAATACAACGCAGTAATATAGATTTTACGTTGATAATGATTGATAAACATTACTATCAAATTAATATTGTTTATATAATTATATTAATGTTGTCTTGCTATATTCATGAAATTGATCTACAAGTTTTGATTTTGATTGGATCTAAGCTCGAGTTTTCCTTGGTAGTTTTGTTGCTTGTACTGAGAAGTTGGTAATTTTAACTAACCTTAACCCTTGTAGCTTTGTGGTTCCATGTGCCCAAATTTGACCATAATTGATCGTTTAGTTTTGTGTTGGATCTTTCATAATCGATCTCATTTTTTGTTAGATTTTTTGTTTTAGAAATCATCCGAGATATCTTTTGTTATCCCCATATTTTCTGTATTTTCTTATCTTTTGAAAAGATATAATTTCATCAATGGGTTCAGAATTATTTTTTGAAAATAAAAAGTACATTCCAGTTCGCGAAGCGAACGCTCTTACTGGTTACTCAAAGGATTATATTGGTCAACTTTGTCGAGCTAACAAAATTGATGCTAGAAGAATTGGCAAAGTCTGGCATGTTTCTGAAGTTTCAATATTAAATTATAAACCGTCGCCAAAAGAAGTTCCGTGTGTAGAAAATTCTAAGAATGCAAATGCTAATTTACAAAGCAAATACTCGATTTCTCGGCTGAGCGAGATTTTTGCCTCACGCAGAAATAAGGATATCTCGGATGAAAAAAATAGTAATGTTTTTGCTGATAGTGCTGTTAAACCCTCTTCTCTTGTAAGTGTGCCAACTCCCTTTAAGTTTTATTCAAACTTTAGACCAGTTTCAGTACTTGTGGCGATAGTTTTTGTTTTTGGTTTAATTTCAATTGGTGGTCAACTTAAAAATGTATCTCCAAGAACTTTGACATCAGCTGTTGTGAATGCTGTTTCAAAAACTATAAATCCAGTTGACCATTCTGGGTTAGTTGTTTATGAGAATATCAATAGTTGGGTTGACAGAAACATCTATTCTCCAATTTCAAATCTTTTTGGTAAGAAGGGGAACACTATTATATATGTAGCTCAGACCAATACTACAAAGAATAATATCTCGTCAACAACAAAAGTTTCTACAAAGAAAACAGTAGCGGTTGCTCCTGTTGTGACAAGGGTTGTAAATAATACAAATGTAATAGAAAGAATAATTGAAAAGAATACAGTTACTTCAGGTATATCAAGTGAAGATTTTGAAGCAAGACTTCAGGAATTGAACAACAATATAATGTCAAAGTTCTTTAGCCTATCTACTGGTAGTGGTGGAAATGTTACAAACATATATCAGCAAATAGCTCATAGTCAGAGAATCGACCAACTAACTAACACTGTTATAAATAATCCGACTATTAATGGAGGCTCTATAACAAACACATCAATTAGTGCTGGTTCAATTTCTGCAAATTCTGCAAGTTTGGGTACAACAACCTTAACAAACCTTACTGTTTCAAACACATCAACCTCTACATACGCTGGAGGAATAGTGGTTTCTGGTGGATGTGTCTCTGTTAATGGTGTTTGTCTTGGAACTGGAAACGGAGGATACTCTATTATAGAGGATGAAGGTGGTGCTCTTACAGCAAGGACAACTATAAATTTTGTTGGTGGTGGTGTCGTTGCTTCTGATTCTGGATCAGTTACAACAGTGACAATTAATGGAACATCATTTACAGGGGCAGCAAATTCAATTATTGCTACAGATGCAAGTGGAGCTCTTGTTGCAACTGGAACACAGTTAACAGTTGGTAACTTGATATCTACAACAACGGCAAGTTCATACTTCTCTGGAAATCTTGGAGTCGGAACTACTTCACCATACGCTCCTTTGTCAGTTGTTGGACAGATTGTTGGCTCATATTTCACAGCCACAACTTCTGCCACATCTACATTTGCAGGAGGTGTTCAGGCAAACCTTCTTAATGTGACTTCAACAACAGCAACATCAAGTTTTGCTAATGGAATAAATATTACTGGGGGATGTTTTGCTATTAATGGAACATGTTTCTCTGGAACAGGAGCTTCACCTCTAACATTTACATATCCTCTACAAGAGTCATCTAATATAGTATCTCTTGCTTTTGGTACAACGACTGCTAACACATGGGGGGCACTACAGACTTTTGAATTTTCATCAACTACATACGCTTCATTTAACACAGCTTCAACAACTAATCTGATATTTGGGGGATCAACATTTACATCACTGCTTGGTACTGGATTATCTAATGTAGGAGGAATACTAACAATAGATTCAACAACTCAGAACAATGCAATTAACTCATATATTGCAGCTTCCACGACAATACCTAAGACATACACATCTAATACATTTACAGCACTACAGACATTTGCAAATGCTACTGCAACACTACTATCATCAGCATACTCATCATCAACATTCGCTACAGTAGGAACACTAACACTGCCTAACCTAACATCAGGTTTCCTAGGTGTAGGAGCTAATGGTTCTACATACTCATTTGCTACATCTACTATCCGAACATCACAACTAACAAATGATGCTGGATTCCTAACATCAACATTCGCATTCCCATTCACAGTTAACACTGGTTACAACGGAACATCTACAATCATCGGATTCAACGGACTATTCTCAACAGCATCATCTACATTTGGATCATCTCTATTCTTACCATCACTAACACAAGGCTTTGCATTCACAGGAAGTAACGGACTAGTACAAACTATCGCTTCATCATCAATCCGACTATCATGGTTCAACAATGATGCTGGATTCCTAACATCACTAGCAGGTGC